>QFCS01005118.1_pt1 | contig 284178 bp, 298 predicted proteins | sample 3576561 | NCBI WGS metagenome assembly QFCS01 | reverse complement strand
TGGAGGATCGACTACAACACCAACCGACCGCATACGAGCCTCAACGGGCTCACACCAAGCGAGTTTGCCAACCGTTCAAACAGGGACGAAAACCAGAACAGAGTCTACTTATAAACGAGGGCAATCAGGGGTGCAGGTCAATAAAATTGAATTGGCGGGTGTCGAATACGGTGGCATTGCAGGTGCGTCGGCGGATTGCAAAAATGCAGTTCTTTCATTGCTGCAATTTGGTCGCCTTATCAAGGAAGCCAAAGTACTTTCTCATGATAACAGCCATTGTTTGCTACTGACCGATCAAATAGGCGACATAATTGCAATTAGATCTGGGTTCTCATCTGGCTATAGCGGTGAAGGGCCGCGGGCGTTTTCGTTTGTATTGCAGATCTTAGATTCTTATGGATGCGAACTCGAGGAATTCTCAGTAGATGAATCCTTTTTAAGGCGCGTCGATCTGGCCGCGCTTACTCTTTCAGATTTGAGCCAATTTAAGGACGCAAGACCTGTCAGACCAAAGCGTTTATACGAGTATATCAGCGAAGACGATGTCAATCGCGCGAGCGACGGAACGTTGTGGCAGAAATTTCCACCTGTTATTCCTTACGCGATCATTGATAGCCGGATTGTTGATTTAGCGCGATCGTTTTGGGCAGACCCAGATGATCGCTTGCTTAAGGGATATCGGCGTCTGGAAGACTTGGTCCGAAAGCGTGCGGCTCTACATGAGCATGGCACAAAACTCTTTAGCGCTGCGTTTATTGGTTCAGCCCCGAAACTCAGTTGGAACGTGGTCGATCAAGCGGAAAAGATTGGTCGAGCAAATTTGTTTGTTAATGCGTACATGGCTCACCGAAATCCTCGTGCACATAAAGAAAATTCTGCGCATCTCGATGATCAGCTTTCTGAATTCCTTTTATTGAATCATTTGTATCGTTTGGAGCGTGAAGCAATTTCGGTTGAATAAGGAGTATTTAATGGGAATGCCAAGCGAGCCATATTATACTCTCATCGTTGAGAGCTACTATGAGAGCGGGTCCGGACTACACGGCGACGTCCATGTTCGACCTATTAGAGGCGAAAAATTTCCTCAAACGCTGCGTATTCGATCCCCTAAAGAGATGCGTCGCAAATATCCGGTCGGAACTCGATTCAGAATCTACGCAAAGCTAACGGATAAGGAAGGTGGTCAGCCCTTTCTTCATACTCATCATAATTGGCCCTATGAAGTTCTAAACTAACAAAAACCCCGGCATCGCTGCCGGGGTTTTGGATTTCGGGAATTAAGAAACTTGCCCGGTGTAGGAGATATTGAACGAACATTTAGTCTGGACGATGCTGATCCTTCTTATGGAGCGGTAGGCAGTATTCGTACCGACCTTACGCTGCGTAATATTCAAGGCGAGATCATTGCAATATATGATGTGAAGACTGGAGATGCGCGTATGTCGCATGCGAGGGCCAATGAACTTCGGCTGAAAACCGGAGCTGCGGCAGGTGCCCCGGTTTTCGAACTGAACGTGACGCGAGGTGTTTCACGCAAGTTTTCTTTTCTGCAGCGGGGCTTTTTTCATGGGTATGGAAATCTATTTGCTGACCAATGATGCGCCGCCGATTCAGGAGTGGCAAGGAGCCATCGACGCGCTCGCGTTTGATGTCCGCTTCCTGGACAAGCGGGAGTTTCCTCATGAAACGAGATTCAAGACGGAGTGCCAAGGCAAGCCAGTGCTGATGGAGCTAGTGCGCGTTGATCTTGCATATATCCGGGATGAGTATCCTGCCGTCATATTTCCCGAGCATGTCTTGCATGTTCATGTCTTGCGTTGGGACATGTCTTTCGCTGGCAGCGTGGGAGCCTATCAGGCTGCCGCAGCCTATCTCAGCCTCGCCAAGGGACTGATGATCGATAGCGAGGAAGCAAAACTGAAAACGCCGGAGGAAGCTATTAAACTGGCGCGGGAGATGGCTGTCGAGATATCTGCGCTGGAGGCTGCAGTGATGGCTCTTGCCACAAAGCCAGGTCCGAAATCCCGCAGCTAGACCAGCGCGATTTTCCAGAACCTCGCAAGGAATGCTCATTAACAAAAACCCCGGCGTCTCCGCCGGGGTTTTGCATTCTTGAGATTGCCTTGAGTGGCTGGACTTAGAAATCCATGCCGCCCATGCCGCCGCCCGGCATGGCCGGAGCAGCTGCGCCGCCCTTCTTTGGCACTTCAGCGATCATCGCTTCGGTGGTGATCAGGAGCGACGCAACCGAAGCCGCGTTCTGGATCGCCGCACGCACGACCTTGGTCGGGTCGATGATGCCCTTGGCGACGAGGTTGCCGTATTCGCCGGTCTGCGAGTCGAAGCCGTACGAATACTGATCCTTCTCGAGCACCTTGCCGACGATGACCGAGCCGTCTTCGCCCGCGTTGATGGCGATCTGGCGGGCCGGAGCGGAGAGCGCCTTGCGGACGATCTCGACGCCGGTCTTCTGGTCGTCGTTCGCGGTCTTGATGCGCTTGAGCTGCTCGGAGGCGCGGAGCAGGGCGACGCCGCCGCCCGGAACGATGCCTTCCTCGACAGCCGCACGGGTCGCATGCATCGCGTCATCAACGCGGTCCTTGCGCTCCTTCACTTCGACTTCCGTCGCGCCGCCGACGCGGATCACCGCGACGCCGCCTGCGAGCTTGGCCAGACGCTCCTGCAGCTTCTCGCGGTCGTAGTCCGAAGTGGTCTCTTCGATCTGCGCCTTGATCTGCTGCACGCGCGCCTCGATGTCGGCCTTCTTGCCGGCGCCGTTGACGATGGTGGTGTTTTCCTTGTCGATCATCACCTTCTTGGCGCGGCCCAGCATGTTCAGGGTCACGTTCTCAAGCTTGATGCCGAGGTCTTCCGAGATCGCCTGGCCGCCGGTCAGGATCGCGATGTCCTGCAGCATGGCCTTGCGGCGGTCGCCGAAGCCCGGAGCCTTCACCGCGGCAACCTTGAGGCCGCCACGCAGACGGTTCACGACGAGGGTGGCGAGGGCTTCGCCTTCGACGTCTTCCGCGACGATCAGCAGCGGCTTGCCGGTCTGCACCACAGCTTCCAGCAGCGGCAGCAGTTCGTTCAGCGAGGAGAGCTTCTTCTCGTTGATCAGGATGTAGGCGTCGTCGAATTCAACGCGCATCTTGTCGGCGTTGGTGACGAAGTAGGGCGAGATGTAGCCGCGGTCGAACTGCATGCCTTCGACGACATCGAGTTCGGTGTCGAGCGACTTGGCTTCTTCAACCGTGATGACGCCTTCGTTGCCGACCTTGGCCATGGCCTTGGCGAGGAAGTCGCCGATTTCCTTGTCGCCGTTGGCCGAGATAGTGCCGACCTGGGCGATTTCCTCGTTCGAGGTGACCTTCTTGGAGTTCTTCTGCAGGTCCGCGACGACGGCTTCCACAGCGAGGTCGATGCCGCGCTTCAGATCCATCGGGTTCATGCCGGCGGCGACCGACTTGGCGCCTTCCTTCACGATGGCCTGGGCGAGAACGGTCGCGGTGGTGGTGCCGTCACCGGCGAGGTCCGCCGACTTCGAGGCCACTTCGCGGACCATCTGGGCGCCCATGTTCTCGAACTTGTCCTCAAGCTCGATGTCCTTGGCGACGGTGACGCCGTCCTTGGTGATGCGGGGAGCGCCGAACGACTTGTCGAGAACGACGTTGCGACCCTTCGGACCGAGCGTCACCTTCACGGCGTTGGCGAGGATGTCCACGCCGCGCAGCATCTTGTCGCGGGCGTCGACGCCGAATTTGACTTCTTTGGCTGACATGTTGGGTTTTCCTTGAGTGTCAGGAAGATTGGATTGTGAGGTGGGAGAGAGAGGGCGCTCTTAAGCGGCCTTCTTCTTGGCGTTACCTTCGGTGATGACGCCCATGATGTCGCTTTCCTTCATGATCAGCACTTCCTGGCCGTCAATCTTGACCTCGGTGCCGGACCACTTGCCGAACAGGACGATGTCGCCGACCTTCAGGTCGATCGGGATCAGCTTGCCGGCCTCGTCGCGGCCGCCCGGACCGACCGAGAGCACTTCGCCCTGGGAAGGCTTTTCTTTCGCGGTGTCCGGAATGATGATGCCGCCTGCAGTCTTCTCTTCGGCGTCGATGCGCTTGACCACGACGCGGTCGTGAAGCGGACGGAATTTCATGCAGTCCTCCTAATGGATTGATAAGGCTGTATTTTTGCTAGAATTAGCAGTCGCGATAGGTGAGTGCTACCGCGACTGGGACGGACATAGGCCGCGGCCGGGCGCCGGGCAAGGGTCTTTAGCAGAAAAATTGGCAGTCTCGTGTGACGGCTGCCAGAAATTCCGTCTCATCATTAACCGCGCGGCGGGAGGGTTTTTCACGGGCTTTCGGCTCGTGCGGGCATAATCTAGAATCATTCTAAATATATCTCAGGTCAGGATTCCTTTCGGAGACTCCGGCCCATGCCGCCACGCACCGCGCTGATCAATTCAGTGGTCTGCACCGGTCTGGCGCTGATCGTCTTCGGCGCGGTGAAAGGCCGTCTCACCGGCATCAGCATGCTGAAATCCAGATTCCAGACCGCGCTGGTGGCGGGCTTGCCGCCGGCGCGGCGTTCTATCTGGCGCATCTGTTCGGGTGACGGTTCTGTCAGCAGTCCTGACGCGATGCTGCCAGTGCTTTGATTATTAACAATTTATTCAAAGTTTGGTCTTGAGATGAACCTTCGTACTGCGTCAGGTTTTTCCTCAAGCGCGTTTGGTCGCGACGTGGAATCCGGTTCGCGATCATCGCGCCTCTTAAGGAGGTTCTGATGGTTTCGACTGCGACCGTTCCTCAGGGCAATGTCTCGGAGGACTTCAAGCGGCAACTCGCCGGTTACGGCCTGACCACGGCCGAAATTCTCTACCGGCGCCCCGATCACCGCTGGCTGCTGCAATCCTACGTCTGGCAGAATTACGACCTGTTCCCGAACTTTCCGGCGCTGAAGGATTTTCTCGCCTTCTGGCAGGAAAAGCTGGAGGGGCCGCTGGTGTCGGTCACGGTCGCGCATTCCAGGCTGATCAAGCCTGCGGAGATCAAGGCCATCGACGGCGTCTTCCGGCTGCATTGAACGCGGCCGGATTGTCCGGCTGACTGTGAGCCGCTAACCTTCTTTATGCCGCGCGGCATGTGTTGATGCCGCGGCAAGGGAGGCGTGCATGGCTCAGAAGAAGCCGGTCAAAACAAACAAGACAAAGAAGGCCAAACCGAAATCGAAGCCGGCGGCGCGCAAGACCGCGGTGAAGGCATCCGCGCCGCGCAAGCCGGCGGCATCCGCTTCACGCGCCACAGTTCGCAAGCCGCGCGCAGCGGCGGCACGCACGGCAAAGGCCGCGCGACCGAAGCAGCGTTTCGTGGTCAGTCATCATCGCGAGGAAGACTTTCGCGCCGACGGCCTGCGTGCCTATGCCGAATATCGCGATCTCGGCATCGCCAAGGGTACCCACGGCCTTGCACGCGCCCATGTCATCCGCCTGATCGGGCCGTGCAATCCGCAGGAAGTCTCCAGGCTGCATCTGCACGACGTCGAATTCCAGATGGTCTATGTCCTCAAGGGATGGGTGAAGACCTATCTGGAGGGGCAGGGCGAAATCCTGATGCGTGAGGGAAGTTGCTGGACACAGCCGCCGCGCATCCGGCACCTGATCCGCGACTACTCCGACGAGTGCGAACTTCTGGAAGTGATCCTGCCCGCCGATTTCGACACCGTCGAACTGACGGCCTAAGCCGTCAGCCGCGTCCCACGAACGGCATCTTGGTCGCCATGATGTTGAGGAACAGCGCGTTGGCGTCGAGCGGGCGGGTCGCCATGAACACGATGGCGTCGGCGACGTTCTGCACATCCATGCGCGGCTCGACCATGGTGTCGCCGCGCGGCTGAAGCACGCCGCCGGTCATGCGCTCGGTCATCTCGGTGGCGGCGTTGCCGACGTCGATCTGGCCGCAGGCGATGTCATAGGCGCGGCCATCGAGCGCGGTGGCGCGGGTGAGGCCGCTGATGGCGTGCTTGGTCGACGTATAGGGCGAGGAGAACGGGCGCGGCGCATAGGCCGAGATGGAGCCGTTGTTGATGATGCGTCCGCCGCGCGGTGTCTGGTTCTTCATGATGCGGAAGGCATGCTGCGTGCAGAGGAACGGCGCGGTGAGGTTGGTGTCCACCGTGGTCTGCCACTGCTGCAGGGTGAGGTCTTCCAGCGGCACCGGCGGCGTGCCGACGCCTGCGTTGTTGAACAGAACGTCGAGGCGGCCGAACACCTCCATGGTTTTGGCGAACAGCGCGGCGATCGCGGCAGGGTCGGTCATGTCGCTCGGCGCCACGAGGCTCTTGCCGTGATCCTTGCCGAGCCTGGCGGTTTCTTCGAGCGCATCCTTGCGCCGCCCGGCGAGCACGACCGAGAATCCGGCCTTCATCAGCGCCAGCGACGAGGCGCGTCCGATTCCGGAGCCTGCGCCGGTGACGAGGGCGACTTTGAGTGCGGACATGTGTTTCTCCCTTTGTTGTTTATCGTTTTGCGGAATTTTGACGGTGTCGTCCCCGCGAAGGCGGGGACCCATACTCCCTGCCGAAGCGATCATGAGCGGGCTTCGGCCATTTGAACATCAACGGACTGGCCGGTGGTTATGGGGTCCCCGCCTTCGCGGGGACGACACCGATAAGTGTCGCAGTTCCGCCTCTCATTTCACATTTCCATAAGGCGGGCGCGGAATGTTCTGATGCGCCGCGCGCAGCGCCGCCGACCAGCGCGAGCGCAGATCGTGGAAGTACGGCTCGCCCGCCTCGATGCGATAATCCAGTTCGGCATCGAGGGTGTCGGGCCGCACCAGCAGGATGTCGATCGGCATGCCGACGCCGAGATTGGAGCGCATGGTCGAATCCATCGAGACGAGACCGACCTTGAGCGCGTCATAGAGATCGACGTCGTAGGAGATCGCGCGGTCGAGCACCGGCTTGCCGTATTTGTGCTCGCCGATCTGCAAGTACGGCGTGTCGGTGGTGCATTCGATGAAGTTGCCCGCGGTGTAGATCATGAACAGGCGCATCCGCGCACCCTTGATCTGGCCGCCGAACAGGAACGACACGTCGAACGAAATGTCCTCGGCGCGCAGCGCGCTGCCTTCAAGCGCATGAACGCTGCGGATGGCGCGGCCGATGCGCTGTGCTGCCTGAAACATGGTCGGCGCGTTCATCAGCGTTTCGCGCTCGCCGGTCTCCGGATTCTCCAGCCCTTCGTTGAGGGTCGAGATCACCGACTGCGTGATGGCGAGGTTGCCGGCTGTCGCGATCGCCATGATGCGCTCGCCGGGGTCCTTGAAGATATGCAGCTTGCGGAATGTGGAGATATTGTCGAGGCCCGCATTGGTGCGGGTATCGGCCATCATCACAAGACCGTCACGAACAAGGATTCCGCAGCAATAGGTCATTCCACTTTTCTCCGAGCCGCTCGTTTTTACGCGGCGGGGGCGGGTGGGGCAACCTGTCAACGGCGGTGTTCTTCTCCCTCGCCCCGCTCTTGCGGGGAGAGGGTTGGGGTGAGGGGCTTTTAAGGCGTCAAAAAATGGATGAGGCGAATTGATGAAATTGCCCCTCACCCGGAAACCTCGCGCACTCGGTTTCCGACCTCTCCCCGCAGGCGGGGAGAGGATCAGCTCTGGCTCTGCCGTCCGGCCTGATCGACCCGCACGGCGACCTCCAGCGTTTCCATGCCGCCGCCATAGCGGGTGCCGCGGGCCGGCGCCGCGCTCAGATAATCCAGCCCGACAGCGACGCGGACATGCGCCTCGGTGGTGCAGATGGCGTTGGCGGTGTCGAACCCGACCCAGCCGAGCTTTTCGACATAGGCTTCCGCCCAGGCGTGGCCTGCGTCCTGTGCGACGATTCCGTCTGAGCGGAGCAGATGGCCGGAGACATAGCGGGCCGGGACCCCGGCGCTGCGCGCGCAGGCGATGAAAATATGCGCGTAGTCCTGACAGACGCCGCGCCGCAACGCGAAAGCATCCGTCGCCGATGTTCCGGCATTGGTCGGATCGACATCGAATGTCATGTGGTCGTTGATGTGCAGCATCAAGGCATGAAGAAAGCCGAGCGTATCGCCGGCGGCCTCAAGGCGCAGCTCGTCGGCGAACTTCGCCATCGCGGTATTGGCCTCGGTCAGCGGCGTCGCGCGCAGGAACAGGCTCGGCGGAAAGCGCTCGTCGGCGCCGCGCAGCACGCCGCTGGTGTCGTGGGTTTCGACCAGCCCCTCGACACGAATGGTCAGGTCCGACAGCGGGCCATGAGTCAGGACATGGGTGATGTTGCCGAAGGCGTCCTCATGCACGTCGAGGCGTGAATCGGTGGAGACGTCGATCTGCCAGTCTGCGACATACTGGCCGTCATGGCTGCCGGGCGTCATGCGCAGAATCTGGATCACGCCGGTGGCGGGCGGCTCGTAGCGGTAGGTGGTGGTGTGAGCGATTTTCAGGCGCATGGCAAAGTCGCAGGTTCCGTGAGACGGCGTCCATAACACAACGTCGTCATCGCCGGATCGCAAATGCGCATGGCAATGACGGGATGCAGCCCTGCATCCGGGGCAACTCAGATCAGATATTGTTTCGAGATGGTATCGCTCAACCTCGCATTGTCCGCAATGAACTCCTGGATGAATTCATGCAGGCCGCGCTGGAAGAGATCGTCCATGTTGCTGTGTTCGAGCCGGTTGCGAACGCCGCGCGCATGGCGCTGTGCCGCGCCCTGACGGCCATAGGCGACGCCGATCTGGTCGAGATTGCGCACCAGATTGCCGTAACAGCTCGCCAGCGAGCGCGGCAGCGACTCGTTCAGGATCAGAAGATCGGCGATCAGCCACGGTTTCAGCGTCTCGCGATACACCCAGTGATAGGCGGTGAGCGCGGAGACCGAGCGCAGGATCGACGTCCACTGATAGTAATCGAGCGGGCCGCCGACATGTTCTTCTTCCGGCAGCAGCACATGATATTTCACGTCGAGGATGCGCGCGGTGTTGTCGGCGCGTTCCACATGCAGGCCGAGCCGGGAGAACCAGTAGGCATCGTTGCGCAGCATGGTGCGGTAGGCGGAGCCGTCGAAGCGCAGCGATGTTTCCTGCACGAAGCGCAGAAACTTCGTCAACTGGTCGCGCGTGGTCGCGCCGCGCGGGAACGCCGCATGCAGTTCGATCCACGCGCTGTTGATGGTGTCCCACATTTCGCTGGTGAGCGCGGTGCGCACCGAGCGGGAATTCAGCCGCGCGTTCTCGATGCAGTTGCGGATCGAGGAAGGGTTGTCGGGCGAGAAGGCCAGAAAATCGACGACCGTCCGCTCGTTGGCTTCCTCGTGATGCTGGTGAAAGATTTCGTCGATGCCCGCGGTGAGCAGCGCGGATTCCCATTCGTTGCTTTTGCCCACATAGGCATCGGGCAGTGAGGTGGCGCGCAGCGTCGCCTCGATGGTGCGCGCGAGGTATTCCGCGCGTTCGACGTAACGGGCCAGCCAGTAGAGACTTTCAGCGGTGCGCGAGAGCATGATGGATCCGAGATGAAAGCAGGGCGCAAGGACGAGCGAATAGGGAGTAGCGAGTAGCGAGTAGAAATCCAATCGCGGGCCTCGCTGAACCGGCTATTCGCCATTCGCTATTCACTATTCGCTCCTCACTCATTCCAAAATCCACGTATCTTTGGTGCCGCCGCCCTGGCTGGAATTGACCACGAGCGAACCTTCCTTCAGTGCGACGCGGGTCAGGCCGCCCGGAACCACGGTGACGTGATCCTTGCCGGTGAGCACGAACGGGCGCAGATCGACATGACGCGGCGCGAGGCCTTTTTCGGTGCAGGTCGGGCAGGTGGACAGCGCCAGTGTCGGCTGGGCGATGAAGCCTTCCGGCTCCTTCTTCAGCTTGGCGCGGAAGGATTCGATCTGCTCCGTCGTCGCGGCGGGGCCGATCAGCATGCCGTAGCCGCCGGAGCCATGGACTTCCTTGACCACGAGGTCCTTCAGATTGTCGAGCACGTATTTGAGATCGTCCGCTTCACGGCAGCGATAGGTTGGCACGTTCTTCAGGATCGGCTCTTCGCCGAGATAGAACTTCACGATGTCCGGCATGTAGCTGTAGACCGCCTTGTCGTCGGCGATGCCGGTGCCGACCGCGTTCGCCAGCGTGATGTTGCCGGCCATGTAGGCGGACATCAGGCCAGGCACGCCGAGCACGGAATCGGGGCGGAAGGTGAGGGGATCGAGGAAATCGTCATCGACGCGGCGGTAGATCACATCGACCCGTTTCAGCCCCTCGGTGGTGCGCATGAACACTTCGTCGTTCTTGACGATGAGGTCGCGGCCTTCCACCAGTTCGACGCCGAGCTTGTCGGCCAAAAATGAATGCTCGTAATAGGCCGAGTTGTAGATGCCCGGCGTCAGCAGGGCGACCGTCGGCTCCGCCTTCGAGGTCGCGGGCGCGACCGAGCGCAGCGCGGCCAGCAATTCGTCCGGATAGTTTTCCACCGGCGCCACGCGATGGCGCGCGAACAGATCCGGAAACAGCCGCATCATGATCTCGCGGTTTTCCAGCATGTAGGACACGCCGGACGGGGTGCGGGCGTTGTCCTCCAGCACATAGAAGTTCTCGGCATCGACGCGGACGATGTCGATCCCGGCAATGTGGACATAAACGTCGTGCGGGACGTCCTGGCCGTTCATCTCCGGCCGGAACACCGGGTTCTGGAAGATCAGGTCGTCGGGAACAACCTTTGCGCGGAGAATGTCGCGGTTGTGATAGATATCGCTCAGGAACATGTTGAGCGCCTTGACGCGCTGCTTCAGCCCCTTTTCCAGCGTCGTCCATTCCTTGCCCGAGAGAATGCGGGGAATCACGTCGAACGGGATCAGCCGCTCGGTGGACTCCGCCTCGCCGTAGACCGCGAAGGTGATGCCGATGCGCCGGAACAGCAACTCGGCTTCCTGGCGGCGATATTCCAGCGCGTCCGGAGGGGTCTCCTTCAGCCAGAGGGAGAGTTCGTGGTAGGCGGAGCGGAGCGCGCCGCCGGGTCCGTTCATTTCATCGAAGGCAACTGACATAAACCAGAACGCTTCCATCTTGGCCTGGTGGTCCGAATTCTAACATTCGCATCCCGTTTCAACAGGTATCTTGCGAATGTTAGAATCGACGGACCACCAGCAATTATTAGTTTCTGGTGGAGTTTTGGATTTGACATTCGTTTGCGGACCCGCCGCTGGCTGACTAACGAATGTCAAATCCACTCCACCAGGATCGAGAATGATCCACCGCTTAAAGGATGGTAGCAAGGCTTGGGCCAGCGCGATATGCATTGACTCAAGGCAATCGGCGGCATCTTGCCTCGCCTTGCCTGCAAAACGGGCTGCGCGCTGCCCAGTCATGCGGCAAAAGTGCGTGACTTCAAGACGTTGCCTGCGTCAAGGAACGTGGCGTAGCAATGAATGGCCCGGACAAGCCGGGACAGGAGGAGAGTTGAGATGACTGAGATCGTCACCGCCGGCATTCTCGTGATCGGCGATGAAATCCTGTCCGGGCGGACCAAGGACAAGAACATCGGCTTCATCGCCGAATACCTGACCAATATCGGCATTGACCTGAAGGAAGTGCGAGTGGTCGCCGACGAGGAAGACGCCATTGTCTACGCGCTCGACTCGCTGCGACAGCGTTACACCTACGTGTTCACCACCGGCGGCATCGGGCCGACCCACGATGACATCACCGCCGACAGCGTCGCCAAGGCGTTCGGGGTCAAGATCGACCACCACCCGGAGGTTGTAGCCCGTTTTCAGGAGCGCTTCGGCGCCGACCTGAATGAGGCCCGGTTGCGGATGGCCCGCATTCCCGACGGCGCGGAACTGATTTCCAGCGCCACCATCCTCGCCCCCGGCTTCAAGATCGGCAATGTGATCGTGATGGCCGGCGTTCCCTCGATCATGCAGGCGATGATGGACATCGTGTCGCCGAAGCTGAAGTCCGGCGTTCGCATGCTGTCGGACTCGGTGCGGGCCAATGCGCGCGAGGGCGACATCGGCACGCCGCTGCGCGCCATTCAGGAAGCCAATCCCGACACCAGCATCGGCAGCTATCCGTTCCTGGACGAGAACGGCAAGCCGAACACCAATGTGGTGGTGCGCTCGCGTGACGAGGCCAAGCTCAGGGCGGCCATGGCGGAGGTCGAGGCGATGCTGGCGAACCTGAAGGTCGCGAAATAATGTCCGGGCGGCTGATCGAGGCCATCGCGGCGGGACAAGTCCCGACGCCGGAATGCGCCAAGACGCTTGGTATCGACATTATCGGCTACGATCTCGGCACCCATAGCGTCGAACTGGCGTTCGAGGGCAAGCCCGAATTCGCCAATCCGATAGGCATCGTGCAGGGTGGTTTTCTGTCCGCGATGCTGGACGATTGCATGGGCCTCGCCTCGACGACGTTTCTGGCTGTCGGGGAGTTCGCGCCGACCCTCTCCATCAATGTCCAGTTTCACCGTCCGGTGAAAATCGGCAAGCTGCGGGGCACGGGGCGCGTGACCAAGCCGGGCAGGGATATCCTGCATCTCGCCGGAGAACTGTTTCAGGACGACAAACTCGTCGCCAGCGCCACCGCCACGGCGATGGTCCGGAAGATTTCGTCGTGACGGATAGCGGCTCTCTACTCCGAGAGCGCACTCCCTCTCCCCGGCGGGGAGAGGGTTGGGGTGAGGGGGCTCGATTTATCGAGAGAGCGTACGCCCTCACCCGGATTGCTTCGCAATCCGACCTCTCCCCACGGGAGAGGTGAAGAGGAGATTGAAATGACAATGAATGATGAAGGCGCACGCAAACCGTTTCCGGTGTCGTGGGACCAGTTCCACCGCGACGCGCGCGCGCTGGCGTGGCGTTTGAGCGGCGCGGGTCCGTTCGAGGCCATGGTCGCGGTGACGCGCGGCGGCCTCGTGCCGGCGGCGGTGATCGCGCGCGAACTCGGCATTCGCGTCATCGACACGCTGTGCGTGTCGAGCTACAGCCACACCTCGCAGGTGAGCGAGCCGACGGTGCTCAAAGGCATTTCCGATGCGGTGGCGCGGCTCGGCGGCGGCAACGGCAAGGGGCTGCTGGTGGTCGAGGACCTCGTGGACACCGGAAAGACCGCGCGCATCGTGCGCGATCTGGTGCCGCAGGCGCATATCGCAGCGGTCTACGCCAAGCCGATGGGCAAGCCGCTGGTCGACACCTTCATCACCGAGGTGTCGCAGGACACCTGGATTTTCTTTCCGTGGGATACAGGGCTGTCGTTCCAGCCGCCGATCAAGGACGGGGCGGCGTAACGCGAGAAAGAATGCGCGATCTTTCCACGTCCGCGATCGTCATCACCTGGCTTGTGCCGGTGATCCGCGTCTTGCTGGACTATCTTTAAGACGTGGATGGCGGGACAGAGGCGAGCGGCAGCGACGCCGTTCTTCAAAGGGCTGTGCCCGGCCATGACGGCCGGCTGAGTGGTGCGCCGCAACGATTAAACACGCTGGAACCTCGCCCACGGGCCTCGTATCGTGCGGTCATTGACGACCTGGATGTGAAGGACCGGGACCATGGCCGAGAGCACGATCGGAAACAAACGCGCGTTCGACTCCTCCGATATCACCGCGCTGTCACATCTGTATCGCGGCGAACTCTACCGCAGCACGGTCTGGCGGACCCGGCTCGACGCCACGACAAACTGGGCGGTGCTGACCACCGGCATCGCGCTGTCGCTGACCTTCGCCAGCGAGCATGCTTCCCCGTTGCCGCTGGTGCTGGTGGGACTTCTGGTGTCCACGTTCCTGCTGATCGAAGCGCGGCGCTATCGCTTTTTCGATTTCTGGCGGATGCGCGCGCATATCCTTGAAGTGCAGTTTTTCGGGCCGATCCTCAGGGGCGAGGGCGTCCAGACCGCGAATGGCTGGAACGAGATTCTGTATCAGGACTACAAGAAGCCCAACCTTCACATCAGCTATCTCGAAGCGATTGGCCGGCGGCTGCGCGCCAATTACTGCTGGATTTTCGCGATCCAGGTCACGGCCTATCTCGGAAAGCTGCTGATCCACCCCGAGCCGGTGACCTCGTTGCACGACCTGTTCGCGCGGGCGACGGTCGGACCCATACCGGGGCAATTCGTCCTGCTGGCCGGACTCATCTTCCATGCCACATGGATCACCATCGCGCTGATGACGTATCGCAGCCGCAGGGGCGCGGGCCGCACGCGGCCGCCGACTCCGGAAAAGGACCGGCTGCTGGATATGGCGCGGGGATAGGAACGCAAGCGTGGCGGGTGAACGTCTTTACAGTTCATGTTGACCGAAGATGTTTCCGCGCATTCGATCGTCATCCCCGGGCTTGTCCCGGTGATCCACGTCTTGCCGAACGATCTTTCAGACGTGGATGGCCGGGTCAAGCCCGGCCATGACGAACTGAGACAACAGCGGCCCGCGCGCTTACCCGAACTTCTCTCGCGCCAGCTTCGCGCCAGCGCCGAGTGCGCGGAGCTTGGCCTCCGCGATGTCGCGGCGCATCGGCGCCATGCCGCAGTTGGTGGTCGCGATGATGCGCTGCTTGGGCACGAACTGCATCACCGCCTCGATGGTCTCCACCACATCCTGCGGCGTCTCGACAACATCGCTGGCGACGTCGATGACGCCGGCCTGCACGATCTTGCTCTGGAGCAGGCTGAGAATTTCCAGCGGCACATGCGAGTTGCGGCACTCGATGGCGACCTGCTGGATCGGGCTCTTGTCGATGGCCGGGAAAATCTGCTCGTACTGCCGCCACTCCGCCCCGAGCGTGTCCTTCCAGTCGACATTGGCCTTGATGCCGTAGCCATAGCAGATGTGAACGGCGGTCTGGCAGGTGAGGCCCGCGGCGGCGCGGGTCAGGGCCTCGATGCCCCAGTCGTTCACCTCATCCATGAAGACGTTGAAGGCCGGTTCGTCGAACTGGATCATGTCCACGCCGTCGGCCTGCAAGGCCTTGGCTTCCTGATTGAGCAAATCGGCGAAGGCGAACGCCATCTTGACGCGGTCGCCGTAATAGCTGTCGGCCAGCGTGTCGATGATGGTCATCGGGCCGGGGAGGGTGAACTTCAATTTGCGCGTGGTATGCGCCCGCGCGGCCTGCGCCTCGTCGGCGTGCACACGGCCCTTGAGCTGCAGCGGCGCGACCACCTGCGGCACCATGGCTTTGTAACGGTCCTTGCGGATGCCCATCTCGACCTTGTGGGCGAAGTCGATGCCTTCGACGCGCTCGAGAAAGCCATGGACGAAATGCTGACGGGCCTGTTCGCCCTCGGTGACAAGATCAATCCCGGCATCTTCCTGGATTTTGACCCAGAGCAGCGTGGCGTCGCGCTTGGCGCTGGCCAGTTCCGCACCCTTGAGTTTCCACGGCGCCCACAATGTGTTGGGCTCGGCGAGCCAGTCGGGTTTCGGCAGCGAGCCGGCAATGGATGTTTGAAACAGCATGAGAAATATCCGTTTGTTGAAGCTGTTGAACGCCTATCTGCCATGCCCGGAGCTTGGGCGACAGGCTATTCGCGCCTGCGGGATGGAAATGTGACAGCCGCCGTGGTTAGAATCGCGCCTCGCCACTCATTTGCGGGTATCCGATGATCGACCTCTACTATGCGCCGACACCCAACGGGTGGAAAATCTCGATCATGCTGGAGGAACTGGGGCTGCCTTACAATGTCATTCCGGTGAACATCCGCACCGGCGATCAGTTCAAGCCCGAATTCCTTGCGATCAGCCCCAACAACCGCATTCCCGCGATCATCGACCAGGAGCCTGCCGACGGCGGGGCGCCGATCCCGATCTTCGAGACCGGCGCGATCCTGATCTATCTGGCCGAAAAGAGCGGGCGCTTCCTGCCGAAGGATGTGCGTGGCCGCTTCAAGGTGATCCAGTGGGTGATGTGGCAGATGGGCGGGCTGGGTCCGATGCTCGGCCAGCACGGTCATTTCGCGCTCTATGCCGCCGACAAGATTCCCTACGCGATCCAGCGCTATCGCGACGAAGCCGAACGGCTCTATGCCGTGCTCGACCGGCAGCTTGGCAAGACCGGCGCCTATGTCGCGGGCGATGAGTATTCGATTGCCGATATCGCCATCTTCCCGTGGACCATGACCCACAAGGCGCAGGGTTTTACTCTCGACGATTTTCCGCACATCAAGCGCTGGTATGCAGCCGTGCGCGCGCGGCCCGAGGTGCAGAAGGGGCTGGCTGTGGGCAAGTTCGACAAGACGCCGTTCACCGAGGAGCAGCGCAAGACCATGTTCGGCAAGGCGGCCCAGCAGGCGCAGTAACAATATCAAGAGACACAACAGGAAACGCATCCATGATCGAGTTTTTCTTCGACTGCTCCAGCCCGTGGACCTATCTGGCCTTCACCAATATCCAGCCGATGGCGAAGGAGCTTGGCGCGCCGATCACATGGCGACCGATTCTGGTCGGCGGCATCTTCAACACCGTCAACAAGACGATGTATGAGACCCGCGCCAATCCGGTCCCGGCGAAGCAGGCCTACACCGCGAAGGACATGCAGGACTGGGCGCGGCTCGCCGGCATCAAGATCACCATGCCGCCGACGGTGTTTCCGGTGAACGCGGTGAAGTCGATGCGCGGCTGCATCTGGGTGCAGCAGACCGCGCCGGACAAGCTCGTTCCGTTCGCGACCGCGGTGTTCGAGAGCTATTGGGGCGACGATCAGGACATCTCGAAGGATGAGGTACTGACGAAAATCTGCGAGCGCGTCGGCATCGACCCTGCCAAATTCTTCGCAGGGATCGGCGAGCAGCCGGTCAAGGATCAGCTCAAGGCCAACACCGATGAGGCGATCGCGCGCGGCGCATTCGGTTCGCCGACGATTTATCTCGACAAGACCGACATGTATTTCGGCAACGACCGCCTGCCGCTGATCCACGCGAAGCTGCTGGAAAAGAAGGCGATGGCCTGATCGCTGTTCTCCTGGCAGGTGTTGCGAGAATTCGGCGCGGGTGTGATGCGCTCCCTCTCCCCGGCGGGGAGAGGGTTGGGGTGAGGGGACTGGATGCCTGAAGTGAAATCCGAACCCCCTCACCCGGATTGCCATAGCGCGTCCAAGACGCGCGTAAACGCGCTTATGGCAATCCGACCTCTCCCCCAAGGGGAGAGGTGAAGCACACATCGAATCGCTATTTCAGATAAGGATCATTGAATGCCGCGCGCCGTTGTTTGCCGCGAACTCGGGCCGCCTGAGAGTCTGAAGCTGGAAGATGTCCCGCGCGCCGCGCTGGCACCGGGCCAGGTGCGGGTCGCGATCCATGCCGCCGGTCTGAACTTTCCCGACATCCTGATGGCGGCGGGCGACTATCAGCTCAAGCCGCCGCCGCCGTTCACGCCGGGCATGGAGGCGGCGGGCGAGGTGATCGAGGTTGCCGATTCCGGAGCGTTTCATCCCGGCGACCGGGTGATCGTGAAGGCGCGGTTCGGCTGCTACGCTGATGAGATCGTGGTGACGCCCGATCAACTGACGCCGTTGCCGCTGACTTTCGACTATGCGCAGGGCGCGGCCTTTCTCGCGGCCCATGGCACGGCGTGGCACGCACTACATGATCGTGCGCGGATCAGGCCCGGCGAGGTGCTGCTGGTGCATGGCGCGGGTGGCGGAGTGGGGCTGGCCGCCGTCGAACTCGGCAAGGTGGCCGGTGCGATCGTCATTGCCTGTGCGTCGAGCGAGGAAAAGCTCGACGTCGCCAGGCAGCGCGGCGCGGATCATGGGGTGCTCTATGGCCGCGAACCATTCAAGGACGCGGTGAAACGGATCACGGACGGGCGCGGAGCCGATGTGGTGTTCGATCCGGTGGGCGGACAGATATTTGAAGACAGCCTGCGCTGCATCGCATGGGGCGCGCGATTGCTGGTGATCGGGTTCACCGGCGGCGTCGGGGTTGCGAAAACCAATCTGGTTTTGATCAAGGGTGCGAGTGTGCTCGGCGTGCGGGCAGGTGAAGCTGTGCGCAAGAATCCCGCGCTTAATGTCGCGCGCATGGCGGATTTGATCCGGCTTGCCGACGAGCGCCGCATTAGTCCGAACATCTCGCATCGCCTGCCGCTGGAAGATTACGCGAAGGCGATGCGCCTGTTGATGGACCGCCGCGCCATCGGGCGCGTTGTGCTGGAGATGCGATGAGCGCTCTATTTGCGCGATCTCTCTCCACGTCGTCCCGGCGAAGGCCGGGACCCATACTCCCTAAGTTCTCGGTTGATAGCTTGGCCCCGTGGTATATTCCGCGACAAAGCGAGTTTGGTGGTTATGGGTCCCGGCCTTCGCCGGGACGACGCAGTGTTTTGTCCGCCAATGCATCAGGATGACGGCACCAACTTGCTACTTGTATTCCCGCTCGGTCCACCACGGGAAATAGGACGGCATGTCCTTCGACACCGTCTGCGCGAATTTCGCCGGGCGCTTTTCCAGGAACGACATCACGCCTTCGCGCACGTCGGCGGACTGGCCCCGTGAATAGATGCCGCGGCTGTCCACCTTATGCGCTTCCATCGGATCGTCCGCGCCGAGCATGCGCCACATCTGCTGACGGATCAGCGCGATCGAGACGGGCGCAGTGTTCTCCACGATCTCGCGCGCGATGCCGCGCGCGGTGGTCATGAGTTCATCGGCGGGCACGACCTTGCTCACCAGACGTCCGGCGAGCGCTTCCTGCGCCGGAAACACGCGGCCCGAATAGCACCATTCCAGCGCCTGCGAGATGCCGACGATGCGCGGCAGGAACCAGCTCGAAGCGGCTTCCGGCACGATGCCGCGCCGCGCGAACACGAAGCCGAAACGCGCGTCTTCGGAGGCGATGCGGATGTCCATCGGCAATTGCATGGTGACGCCGATGCCGACCGCCGCGCCGTTGATCGCGCCGATCACCGGCTTCAGCGATTTGAAAATGCGCAGCGTCACGCGGCCGCCGCCGTCGCGCACCGCCTCGTCGCTCCATTCAACTTCGCCGTTCGGGCGCAGCGGCGCGCTCTTGCGGTCCGAACGGGCGGCACGGTCGAAGGTCTTGCCGCCTTCGGACAGATCGGCGCCCGCGCAGAACGCGCGGCCGGCGCCGGTGACGATGATGGCGCGCACGTTGTCGTCGGCGTCGGCGGCGTCGAACGCCGAGATCAGTTCGTCCATCATCACATGCGTGAACGCATTCATCTTGTCGGGACGATTGAGCGTGATGGTCAGGATATTGTCCTGCACTTCGTACTTGATCTGTTCGTAGATTGCCTGGGCCATCGTCAGCGCGTCCTCTTCAACATGTTGCTTCTTGTTTCCGCGCGAAGGCGGACCGGACGGGGACATTACCGCGCCCGTCCGAGTGCTGGCAATTTACGCATGCGGGATGGCACTATGCGATGGACGTTTTAAACAGCGCGGCCTAGCCTTCGTTCCATCAGGGCGGAGGCCGCTATGCGTGCAGTTCTCGAACATTGTACCGGCCGTCAGGAAAGCTATGTCGCGGCGCAGTCGCTGCTGCTGCGCGAAGGCGAGACCACCGGTGAACTGTATGTTCTGCTGGAGGGCGAGCTTGAGGTGCTGAAAGGCGACACCGTCGTCGCCGTGGTGACGGAGCCGGGGGCTGTGCTGGGCGAAATGTCGGTGCTGCTCGGCCTGCCGCACACGGCGACGGTGCGGGCCGCTACCGGCTCGACGGTGTACCGGATCGACGATGGCGACGGCTTCCTGCGCGAGAAGACCGAAGTCGCGCTGCTGGTCGCCAGGGTTCTTGCGCAGCGGCTGAATGCCGCGACCACCTATCTCGCCGATATCAAGCGGCAATATGCCGGACACGGCACGCATCTGGAGATGGTGGGCGAGGTGTTGGAGACCCTGGTCAACCTGCCGGGCTCGAAGACATCCCCGGGGTCGGACCGCCAGCCTGACCCGCGGCTATAAGCCAGGCGGGGAATTCCGGGATGCCGCCTGCCGGGCGCTGCAGCGGCGCGCCGAGGTCGATGGATTGTTCGCCTGCCGCCGACAGCCAGAACGCGCGATTGGCCGCGAGGTCCAAAGCGATAAAGGCCGGCGGACTGCCGAATTGATGCCCGGCATTGAACACCCAGGTGTCGCCGATCCTGTCGAACCATGAGCCGTCTTTCGTGAACGGCGACTGATGGACATGGCCCGACAGAACGATGTCCGGATGATACGTTTCGATCCATTGCACGAGTTCGATGTCGCCCTGAAAGCGCGAACCGGCCCAGCTTGTCGGCGAGTTGGCGGGCGGTGCGTGATGGACCCAGATCCAGAGCCCATGACGCTCGGCGGCCGCTTCTTCGAGTTGCACGCCGATCCGTGCCTTGACCCGAGGCCCGTCCCACCACGGGCAGACGGTGAACAGCGTCCCGCCGATGGTCAGGCTGTCGCCGTCGTGGGCAATGCCGAGATTGCCGATGTCGCCGATCCAGCGTGAAATCTTCTCGCCGCCACTGTCGCGCTCGTCGAGGTCGTGATTGCCCGAGCACAGGATCACCCGCGTCCTGTCCGAGAGCAGCTTGAGATATTTTCGCACCACCACGATCTGCGCCCGGAAGTCGACCACCGAGCCGATGTCGAGGGCATCGCCGGCGATGACCACCACATCGAAATGCGGCGCGGCGTTCAGCACCCAGTCGAACTGCGGCAGCGAGTAATGCAGGTCGGCGACCACGAGGCAGCGCATGACGAATCACATCCCGTCTCAATCCGCGCCAGCTTGTGAAAGGCTGTCGCGACGATCCGTCCGGCGGAGCAACTTTAGCGACAAACCTGCGGGCTGCAATCGGCGCAGCCCGATGCCGCCTGGCTTTTTGGCGCAGCATCTGCAGGGCCATCTCGCCGTGCCGATGTTTTTTGCATGCTGAGGGGGAAACGACTGGTGCGGACGGCGGGAATCGAACCCGCACGACGTTGCCATCGAGGGATTTTAAGTCCCTTGCGTCTACCAATTCCGCCACGTCCGCGCGGGCGGGTTGTAACACCGCGCGGGGTGGCGCTGAAAGCCCGGTGTGGCGTTGTCCGGCCCCGAAAAACGTATCAGCCGGCAGGCGGTTTGAAAGGTGCGATTGAACCCGCTCAAGGTGATTTCCGGTCGCTGGAAAGCGCTCCTGTCATCCTGCGGTTTGACCCGCCGGATATGGTTACGCCGCTGTTCGCCGCGTGTACACGTTCAGGGGCACAAATCAGTTGATGAATGTCATGGCAAATGTCAGGTTTTGCGGCGATAAGAAGTCCTGCAAAACGCCACCGCATCACCGGTTCTCGGGCGATTCCACGCAAGCCAGTCCACGCCAGCCGTGTCCGCACAAGCTATGCCGATGAATCTCCGGTGCCGGACGTCACGACACGAGGAAACCAGCGCATGAGCGCGACGCCCACCATCATCTACACGCTGACTGACGAAGCCCCGGCATTGGCGACGGCCGCCTTCCTGCCCATCGTGCGCGCGTTCGCTGCGCCGGCGGGAATCAATGTGACAACCAGCGATATCTCGGTCGCCGCGCGCATCCTCGGCGAATTTCCGGAATTCCTGACCGAGCCGCAGCGCGTGCCGGACAATCTGGCGGAGCTTGGTCGGCTGACGCTGCTGCCCGACACCAACATCATCAAGCTGCCGAACATCAGCGCTTCGGTCGCGCAGTTGAAGGCGGCGATCAAGGAACTGCAGGGCAAGGGTTACAAAGTCCCTGATTATCCGGAGAACCCGAAGACCGACGACGAAAAGGCGATCCGCGCGCGTTATGCCAAGTGCATCGGCAGTGCGGTGAATCCGGTTTTGCGCGAGGGCAACTCCGACCGCCGCGCACCGCTGGCGGTAAAGAACTACGCGCGCAAGAATCCGCACAGCATGGCCGAATGGAGCCAGGCCTCCCGCTCGCATGTGTCGCATATGCACGGCGGCGACTTCTATCACGGCGAGAAGTCGATGACGCTGGATCGCGCCCGCGACGTGAAGATGGAACTGATCACCAAGAGCGGCAAGACCATCGTGCTCAAACCGAAAGTCTCGCTGCAGGATCGCGAGATCATCGACTCCATGTTCATGAGCAAGAAGGCGCTGCTGGAGTTCTACGAAAAGGAGATCGAGGACGCCTACAAGACCGGCGTGATGTTCTCGCTGCATGTGAAGGCGACCATGATGAAGGTGTCGCACCCCATCGTGTTCGGTCATTGCGTGAAGATTTTTTATCGCGACGCCTTCGAGAAGCACGACGAACTGTTCCGCGAACTCGGCGTCAACGTCAACAACGGCATGGTCGATCTGTACAACAAGATCGCCACCCTGCCGCAGAGCAAGCAGGACGAGATCAAGCGCGACCTCCATGCCTGCCATGAGCACCGGCCTGAACTGGCGATGGTCGACTCGGCCAAGGGCATCACCAATTTCCACTCGCCCAACGACATCATCGTCGATGCGTCGATGCCGGCCATGATCCGCAACGGCGGCAAGATGTGGGGCGCCGACGGCCGCCTCAAGGACGTCAAGGCGGTGATGCCGGAAAGCACTTTCGCGCGCATCTATCAGGAGATGATCAACTTCTGTAAGTGGCATGGCAATTTCGACCCGAAGACCATGGGCACCGTGCCGAATGTCGGCCTGATGGCGCAGCAGGCCGAGGAATACGGCTCGCACGACAAGACCTTCGAGATTCCCGAAGATGGCGTCGCCAACATCACCGATCTCGCGACCGGCGAAGTTCTCCTGAGCGAGGACGTCGAGCAGGGCGATATCTGGCGCATGTGCCAGACCAAGGATGCCGCCGTGCGCGACTGGGTGAAGCTCGCGGTCGCCCGCGCCCGTCATTCGGGAATGCCGGTGCTGTTCTGGCTGGACCCTTATCGCCCGCACGAGGCCCAGCTCATCACCAAGGTGAAGATGTACCTGCACGAGCATGACACCAGCGGCCTCGACATCCAGATCATGAGTCAGGTGCGCGCGATGCGCTACACGCTGGAGCGCGTGATCCGCGGGCAGGATACGATCAGCGCGACCGGCAACATCCTGCGCGACTATCTGACCGATCTTTTCCCCATCATGGAGCTGGGCACTTCGGCCAAGATGCTGTCCATCGTGCCGCTGATGGCGGGCGGTGGCATGTATGAAACCGGCGCGGGCGGTTCGGCGCCGAAACATGTGCAGCAGCTTGTGGAAGAGAACCACCTGCGCTGGGATTCGCTCGGTGAATTTCTGGCGCTCGCCGTCTCGCTCGAAGACCTTGGCCTGAAGGCCAACAATCCGAAGGCCAAGCTGCTGGCCAAGACGCTCGATGCGGCCACCGGCAAGCTGCTCGACAACAACAAGTCGCCATCACCGCGCACCGGCGAACTGGATAACCGCGGCAGCCAGTTTTATCTGGCGATGTACTGGGCGCAGGAACTTGCGGCGCAGACCGAGGATCCGGAGCTGCAGGCGAAGTTCAAGGGACTGGCCGAGGTGCTCGCCCAGAATGAAGAGAAGATTGTCGCCGAACTTGCCGCCGTGCAGGGCCAGCCTGCGGATATCGGCGGGTACTATCTGCCCGACGCGGCGAAGTGCGCGTCGGTGATGCGTCCGAGCAAGACGCTCAACGCCGCGCTGGCGCAGGTGAACGCTTAGAGCCCGGGGGCGCTTGCGTCCCGTCAGCCCCGCCGCGATGCCGCGGCGGGGTTTGATCTTTGTGTTGCGCCTTTGATCTGCCGGCAGGACATCATTGCAGCAGAGGCTCGCGCGGTGTAGGCAGGCGCGCGTCGGGTTTTCTCCCGCCGCAATGGAATGACGCCTTGGACGAGGCGATGTGGTCAGGATACCAACGTGCTTTTCAGAATTGCGGGGTACGCAGTCCTTGTTGCGTCGAGCGTACTGAATTCAACCGTTTCCTTTGCGCAAAACAGTGAGGCTTGGCCAAATACTTTGATCTGTCAGGCGAGCGTGCAGTCCTATTTCAACCTGCCTCAGCCGCCGCGCCAGATCGACGAGAGTTTCGGTTGGCTGATTTTCCGCAGTTCGCTCGGCGGCGTCTATGACTGCAGGGTGTGGGGCAATTCCGTTTCGCTGAAATGGAAAAGTCACAATGGAACGATGAGCAACAGCCGGACGCAGGTGGATGCCAGCGGTCCCGTGCTGACCGTCCGGCCCGGCGGCACGGGCGAGTGGCGATTTCGCCGTGTCGCCGACGGATATGGTTTGTTAAACGGGGGCAAGGGCCGTTAAGGTCGCACGGAATTTCCGGGACCCGAAGGATCGACCATGGTGGACAAGCAAGCCCTGCGCGAGGAGACCGAACGGCTGGTGCGCGAGGCGATGGAGCGCAAGGCGCTGGTCGTCAAGCAGGGCAACACGCGCTTCGATGCGACCTGCGGCAAGTGCGGCAAGGCCAACCGCGTCACGGCAGAGAAGGGTACCAAACGTGCGTCCTTCACCTGCAAGGAATGCGGCCACAAGCAGGAAACGCTTTGAGGCTGCGCCCGCGCCACCACAAATTCAACATGAAGACCCGCGACACGACGGCCATGAAACCTGTGCGGATGACGGAAGCCATGAGCGGGACGCGGGCGAAGCAATGGAAGGCTGGCGTCTTGCGCCTTGCCATGTTCGGGGCGATGGCAACAAGCCTCGGCGCGTGCGCTTCCGGCGGGGAGTCGCCGTTCGGTTCGAGCGTGTTTGTCGATCCGTCGAAATACGATCTCTACAACTGCGAGCAGCTCGCCACCGCCCGCAAGACCACCAACGACCGCGTGGTCGAGCTGGAAGGCCTGATGGCCAAGGCGGAGACTGGCGCGGGCGGGACCTTGGTGTCGGGGCTCGCCTATCAGACCGACTATCGCGCCCAGCGGGCGCAGCGCGAGGCCATCGACGCGAAGATGGCGCGCAACAATTGCAGCGCAGAGCTCGCGCCTCCTTCATCTCCAGCGGCACCGCGCCGCCGCCGCTAGATTTTCCAGTCGTAGATCCAGTCCTGCCGCGACAGCAGGCGCGAGCCGCCGAGCACGCGGATCACCTGATCGCGCGCGAAGCCGACCAGACCACCCAAATGATAGGTCTGGCCGTTCTTGCGCGCGATACGCTGAACCCGCGCGACACGCGCCGCGCGCAGGCCGGCATATTGCGCGAAAGCCTCTGTCGGATTGGTGCGCGAGGCATCGAGGCATTTGGCGATCACGGCGGCGTCTTCAATGGCCATGCCCGCGCCCTGCGCGGCGAACGGCAGCATGGCATGGGACGCATCGCCGAGCAGGGCAATCGGTCCCTTGTTCCAGACCCCGCCGTCGCGCAAGGCGAACAGCGCCCATTTCCGCCAGCCATCCACCGCGCCGATCATCATGCGCGCGGCAATCGGCCAGTGCGGATCGGCGAAATGATTGCCGATCTCGACCACGTCGCCCGGTTCGCTCCAGCCCGGCCTGTTCCACTTGCCCGAGACGATGGCGACCATGTTGATGCGCTTGCCGCCCGACATCGGATAGGCGACGAGATGTGCGTTGGTGCCCATCCACAGTTGCACTCGCTGGGTCATGAAGCCGCGCGGCAGTTGCGAGGCGTCGACCGTGCCGCGCCACGCGATGCTGCCGGTGAATTGCGGCTGCGCCTCTGGGAAAATCTGATGGCGGACGCTAGACCAGACGCCATCCGCGCCGATCAGCGCCAGCGCCGGCTCCTGCTGCCGCTCGCTGACGCGGCGCTGAACGACCGTGACGCCCTTGGGATAGACCGCCACATCGTCGAACTGCGCGCCGAGCCGCAGGTCGATATCGGGATGACCGGTGACGCGCGCCAGCAGCGCGGATTGCAGATCGGCGCGGCGGACGATCCAGTAGGGCGCGCCATACCGCAGCGCTGCCGCTTCGCCGAGGGGCACGCGGCCGATTTCCTTGCCCGTCCGGGCGGTCATGATGCTGATCGAGTCGGGCGCGATCACATGCGGCGCGAGCAGCGGCTCAAGGCCCAGCTCGATCAGGATGCGGCTGGCGTTCGGGGACAGTTGCAGACCGGCGCCGGCTTCCTCGAGCCTTGCGGCGCGCTCGAGCACGACGATGCGAAACCCGCGCGCGGCGAGCGCCAGCGCGGCGGTCAGCCCGCCAATACCCGCACCAGCGACAACGATGGTGCGCGAAACCGCCACGAGGTTTTTAAGCGACCTTGTCTTTCACCACGCATTCCGGCGGACGCGCCTGTCCGGCGGCGAGGTCCCTGGCGTAGCGGTACAGCGTCGAGCAGTAGGGACAGATGATTTCGTTGTCGTCGCCGAGATCGAGAAAGACATGCGGATGATCGAACGGGGGATTTGCGCCCACGCACATGAACTCGCGCGATCCGATTTCGATGATGGCCACGCCCGCATCGTTGTGAAAGTGAGGGACGACGTGATCCGCCATGGTAGCTCTACCCCAATCCTGGTCTTCTGCGTCGTTTGCCCAAAACCCGGCCCACAGCGGCGACGCAGCCACTGCTTTGCAGCATACCGGGCAATATCGTTTATTCCTAGATAGTGGCGCTGGATTCGTCCATTCGCCCCAGAAGTCAGCGTGTGAATTCGACACAATCCTGCCGTCTTGGGAAAGCCCTTCTTTCGGAGGGGAGGTTGTGTCCGAAAAACGGCGCACCATGTCATCGCAAAGTCACGAATTTCCGGACCTTGTGGGACCCTGGAGGGTTATTCCTCAATGAAACAGTCGCGGCGCATCGGTGTGACGCTGGCGGGGGCCGTCGCATCGGCGGTGGTATTTGCCCTGCTGTGGTCGCATGCCCGCGAGGCCGGTATCCTGCTGTTGGCGCAGGACGATCCCGCGGCTTTATCAGACGGGCGGATTGATTCCGCCTTGCGAGCAAATCCCGCCACGATCGGGCAGGGAGCCGAACAGGCCTTGCAGGCAGGGGATGCCGACATGGCTAACAGTTTTGCCGACCTGGCGCGGGACAAGGGTATCGCGTTGCCGGAGGGCGTCAGCGCGCGTGTCGACGCCGCGGTCGCGGACGAGAATTCCACGGCGAGCGTCGCGAGGCGTTTTGCCATCGGGCTTGTGACCGGCGAAGCCGATGACGTTGCGAGTCTCTCCGGCACGGTCGCAGGCGACCTGTTTGTATTTGGCGACATCCGCGATGTGGTGCGCGAGGGCAAGCGGCTGGCCATGGGCGAGGACGCCGACCGGCTGGTGCTCGGGCTTGCCAGTGTCGGCCTTGTGGTGACGGCGGCGACTTATGTCTCCGCTGGCGGAGCGACGCCGGTCCGTGCCGGTCTGACCATGGTGAAAGATGCGCGCAAGGTCGGACGGCTTGGCGCGGGCCTCACTGAATGGGCGGGCCGTTCGGCGCGCGGCGTGGTCGATGCGCCGATGCTGCAGAAGGCTGTCGCCGATGCGTCGCTTGCGCATCCAGGCCAGACCATCACCGCGATGAAAGCGGCGTTCAAGGCGGAGAAAGCCGGCGCGCTGGTGCGGCTCGCGAAAGACGTCGGTCGCGTCGGTGAGAAGGCGGGCACCAAGGGCGCGCTCGATGTGCTGCGCATCGCGGACGGACCGAAGGATGTGGCGCGCGCCGCGCGGCTTGCGGAATCCAAGGGCAGCCAGACCCGCGCCATCATCAAGATTCTCGGACGCGGTGCGCTGCTGCTGACCGCGGGCGCATTCAATCTTGCGTGGTGGGTGTTCGCCGCATTGCTGGCGCTGTTCGGATTTATCACCTCGATCAAGGCCACGACCGAACGACTGACACTGGCGTGGATTCAACGCTCGAAACTCAAACGCGCACGGCGTGAACTCGCGGCTGCGCAGGCGCTTCAGAGCGTTTGACAGCACTGGTCATGCGCGACTCATCCGGATAAACTTCCCGCCCCTGTATCGTCGCCGCTTCGGCCACATTCACACCCCGCGAACACTGGACGACAAGATGCCGAGTTTTCACAACGGCTCCATTGAGCTTTCCTATCTCGATGAAGGTGAAGGCGATCCGATCGTCCTGGTTCACGGATTTGCATCGAGCAAGAACGTGAACTGGGCCTATCCGGGATGGACGTCGGTGCTGACGAAAGCCGGACGGCGGGTGATCGCACTCGATCTGCGCGGGCATGGCGAGTCGACCAAGCTCTATGACTCCGAAGACTATCACATCGGCACCATGGCCGGTGACGTGCGCACGCTGATGGATCATCTGAACATCGAGCGCGCGGACATGATGGGCTATTCGATGGGTGGACGCATCACCGCCTATCTCGGACAGCGCAGTCCGGAGCGGCTTCGCAACATCATCCTCGGCGGGATCGGCATGGGCCTGATCGAAGGCGGCGGACCGGGCGAGAACGTCGCGTCCGCGCTTGAGGCTGCCTCACTCGACGACGTGACCGATCCTGTGGGCCGCACGTTTCGGGCATTTGCAGATCAGACCCGCTCGGATCGCGGGGCGCTTGCGGCGTGCCTGCGCGGCTCGCGGCGGCTGATGACGCGCGACGAAGCGGCGGCCATTTCCGTCCCGACGCTGATCGCGGTGGGCACCACCGACGACATCGCGGGCTCGGCGCAACGTCTTTCCGACGTCATTCCGGGGTCGCAAGTGCTTGATATTCCAAACCGAGACCATATGCGCGCGGTCGGCGACCGGGTTTACAAGGACGGCGTGCTGGAGTTCCTTGGCCGACACGGCTGATGCCGCGCGGCGTAGATAATTATTCTCCGGCGAAAGGAGAACATTATTCCCGCGTCAACCTTGGTAACCGTTGCGGCCTTCCGTCCGCCCATTATGTGGTAAGATATCCTCAACGTTCATCAGCCGGACTGTGCCCATGGCCAAGCATCATCTCGATACGAAGGCGGTTCTTTCCACCGTCGATCCTGTCTGGACCCGTATTCGCGACGAGGCCGAGGCCATCGTGCAGCGCGAGCCCGAGCTTGCGACCTTCATCTATTCCAGCGTGCTGCATCACGACCGTCTCGAAGACGCGGTGGTGCATCGCATCGCGGAGCGTCTCGATCATTCAGCGCTGTCGGGCGATCTGATCCGTCAGGCCTATAACGACGCGCTCGAAGCTGATCCCGATCTCGGCAACGCCTTCCGCGCCGATCTTGTCGCTGTGTACGACCGCGATCCCGCCGTGTCGCGCTTCATTGACGCGCTGCTTTACTTCAAGGGCTTCCACGCCATTCAGGCGCATCGTCTCGCGCACTGGCTCTACAACAACGGCCGCAAGGATTTCGCCTACTACATCCAGAGCCGTTCGTCCGCCGAATTCCAGACCGACATCAATCCGGCGGCGCGCATCGGCCGCGGCATTTTCCTCGACCATGCCACCGGCTTCGTCGTCGGCGAGACGGCGGTGATCGAGGACGACGTCTCGATCCTGCACGGCGTGACGCTGGGCGGCACCGGCAAGGAAAACGAGGACCGGCATCCGAAGATCCGTCACGGCGTCATGCTCGGCGCGGGCGCAAAAATTCTCGGCAACATCGAAGTTGGCCATTGCGCACGTGTGGCTTCGGGCTCGGTGGTGCTGAAGGACGTGCCGCACAATGTCACGGTCGCAGGCGTGCCGGCGAAGATCGTCGGCGAGGCGGGTTGCTCCGAGCCGTCGCGCACCATGAACCAGATGCTCAACGGCGGTATCTGAAAAATCTTCTGCGATTTATCGCGATCCCTTGGACGCAGGTCTAGCGGTCTGCGCCGGATCGTTTTAAAGCTGTCGCCAACATAGACTGTTCAGTTGGAGAAACGCCCGTGGACGTTACGGAAGTCAGGAAGCTCGACGCTTATCTCAAGCGCCTGTTCGGCAATCCCAAAATCCGCGTCGTGCCGCGTCCGAAGAAGGACGATTCCGCCGAGGTGTACATCGGTGAGGAATTCATCGGCGTGCTGTTCGTCGATGACGAGGACGATGACCGGTCCTATCAGTTCCAGATGGCGATCCTCGAGACCGACATCGAGGAAGAGGTCTGAGCCTTTCAGCCTCGTTGAATCAAAATGCCCGGCGCGTGCCGGGCATTTTCGTTTTGGGCAGGAGGATCAGCCGTGCGGCGTGCGCATCCGGGCGACGATCCGGTCCATCGCACCCGCCACGTCCCGCCATTTCGACAGCCAGTCGCGCGGGAATCTGAATGTCAGATCCGCGCCCTCGATCCGCCGTTCGCTCAGGCACATGCCGGGTGTTTTTCCGTCGCGCGAGCAGCGCGCGATGATCAGCGGCGATGAGGCGTAAACCAGATCCTCGTTCGCATAGGGTGTGTTGTCGCGGAACGGGCGGATGCTCAAACCGTCCTGCAGGCGTCCGGCATTCGGATCGAGATAACGCGGATAGATTGTGCGCGTGCGCTCGTCCGGCGAAATGGCGTCGTGATGCGCGGCGATCGACAGAAAAATCCGGTCGATCTCCGGCAGGTTTTCTTCCACCGTTTCCGCGCTGACCGGACGCCGCGCTTCGGGCGCTTCCAGCGACGGATAGACGAGGCTGATATCGACGCGCTCCTGCGGGCCGGTGCGCTTTTGCAGTTTCACCCGGATCGCCTTGGTCGGCACGTTGAACAGCGTGCCGCCGATGCTGATCGGCAGGCGGTCGGGATCGCCGGCCTTCTCGACACCCCATGTCGGCCAGAGCAGATACGCCACCACGGCGACCGCGCTTGCGCCAATCGCGCCCATCACAAGGAAGGGCACAAAGTGGCTGCGGCGGGCGGCGCGCGCGGGGCGGGACGATGCGGACGAAGACAGAGCCATGACCGGGCAACACATCGGGCCGAGGCCTGCGGGATGCAGGCCGAATCGCCGGGAGTATGCCACGCGCGGCGGACTTTCCGGTGGTTCCGCATGAGGGCATGACGGCCCGAGCCATGCGTGCACAGCCGGACATTGGCGCGGCGTTAACCTTTCCTTAAGGATAAGCTGGCGGGCGCGGCGGCATTTTGCGATGCCTAGGGGAGGCCGCCGCGCGGTGGCCTTCAAGTGGTCGCGTGCGTTGGACGTGTCAGATGTCGCCCGAAGCGTTGAATTCCTTCTTAGCCCTTTTCATCGGATTTGCTGTTGCTGGCGCGCTGAACAGCGGTTTCCAGGCGCTTATGGAAAAGCCGCCGGGCTTCGGACTGCTGATGCAGGACGCGACGTCCAAGGCCTTTGCCGCAGTGCCGTTCCTGGTGTTCGCCGCGCCCTACATCATCATGCGCAACACGGTGCGTGGCCGCACGCTCGAAGGCCGCCGGGTTCAGTTCGTCGCGGCGGCCACCGTCATCGCCGGATTCTGGAGCATGATGTCCGGCACCTTCGTGCTGATGCTGCTCGAAAGCGCCGGCATTCTCGCCTGATCATTCGTTTCCATCCTCTCGCCAGAGCCGCTTTTTTCGTGGCATGGTCGCCGCAAAGGAGAGCATGAATGGCGATCTATGAGCTTGACGGAAAATCCCCGCAACTTCCCCCTGACGGGCAATACTTCATCGCCGAGACCGCGACGGTGATCGGCAATGTGCGCCTGAAAACCAACGCCAGCGTCTGGTTCGGTTCGGTGCTGCGCGGGGACAACGAACTGATCGAGATCGGCGAGGGCTCGAACGTGCAGGACAACTGCACCTTTCATACCGATCCGGGATTTCCGCTGACCATCGGCGCCAACTGCACCATCGGCCATAATGTCATCCTGCACGGCTGCACCGTCGAGGACGGCGCACTGATCGGCATGGGCGCGATCATCATGAATGGCGCGCGGATCGGGAAGGGATGCATCGTCGGGGCGGGGTCCGTCATCACCGAAGGCAAGACCTTCGAGGACCGCTCGCTGGTGATCGGCGCGCCTGCGCGCACGATCAAGACGCTGACGCCGGAGCAGGTCACCGCCATGACCTATGGCGCCGCGCATTACGTCCATAACGGCAAGCGCTTCAAGGCGGGACTGAAGAAGATCGGCTGACGCGCGCTTGCGAATCTTTTCGCTCGCGCCGGGTGCTTGCCATTTCAAGCCCCGCCGCGTTTATTTTAGCCGCTGATTTGCAACCAATCGTCCATTGACGCGCCGGCCTGTCCGTGGCCCATCGCGTCTTTCCGCAATTCGTCGCGGCGGGCGACGGAATGCCGCGTGCCTGCCGGCATGGCCGCTTCAAAAAAACATTATGACAAAAGGAGATATCATGGCGCAGAAGACCGCAGCCAACTGGATTGGCGATGTCATCAGTGCCCTCGTGGTGCTGGCGTTGCTCGCCGACGGCGGTATCCAGTTGTTCGCACCGCACCTGCTGAAAGAGCCGATGGATGCGACCGGATTTCCGATGAGCCTCGCCGTGCCGCTCGGCATCATCATGCTTGTTTGTGGCGTTCTCTATGCGATTCCGCGCACGGTCTATCTCGGTGCCATCCTGACCACGGCTTTCCTCGGCGGCGCGATCTGCGCGCACTTCCGGCTCGGCGAATTTGGATCGCCGCCGCAGCTCATTTGCCTGCTGCTCGGCGTCATGACATGGGGCGGGCTCTACCTGCGCGATCCGCGGCTGCGCGAATTGCTGCCGCTGACACCGCCGCGATAGCAAGTCCGCGGCGTCATTCGTTCCAAAAAAGTTGCGGCCGAGCTTTGGGGGAAGCTCGGCCGCGCACGAACCGGTCTGGGACGGGGAGGGGTGGGGATACGACCGGGTCGTGTGTTCCTATCTCTTCAAGTATCCATTTTTGAGCATGGCGTTGCGGCCATGCCCCAAATCTCAGCGTGAACTCGCGGTGGCGACGGCGGGACGCGAGTCGCCCAGCGATACCCACGTGTTCGGATCGTTCTGCGACTGGCGCTTCACGAAGCGGTAGCCGGTGTCGGTCCAGGCGACGACGTCCTCGTTCTGATTGTCGAGAACGAACTCGCCCTTGTCGGTCTTCACGGTCAGCACCGCGTGGCCTTCGCCCTTCTTGTCGCGCACTACCGTGATCAGCAGCGCTTCGCGCGGCCATCCGGCATCCATCAGCATCTTGCGCTTCAGGAGGACATAATCCTCGCAATCGCCATATCCGTCGGCTGGATACGACCACTTCTCGATGACACCCCAGTGGTCCATGTCGGTCATCGGCTTGACGGTTTCGTTGACCCAGCGATTGACCCGCAACAGATCCTTCCACGCGGTCTGCGTCATCACGATGTCGCGGGCCTGCGTCGCGCCGACCCGGCAATCGCGCGGGTTGTCGGCGCAGAATTCCACCCAGCCGATCGGCGCGCGTGTCGTGTCACCGAGGCTTGCGTAAAGAACGCGCTCGTTCGCGGCCTGCGCCGCAACCGTCATTCCGAAAAGGCTGGCGGCAACCGCCAGTCCTGCTCCCCATCCACGAATTGAAGACATTGTGGCCCCCGTTTTTCTTGTTGGGACCACTTTTCACACAAAGGATTTGAACCGCCGCTAAGTCGTCGAAGTACAATTGAGACGAATACAAGTAAAAAGCGCGGCGATTTCGATCTATACTTGAATAAAATGCGCATAAAATTCGAGATAATCGAATTTGATTCAAATTTTATCTATCATCCCGCAAGCGATTGATATCCATCGCGTTTCGCCGGCCTCCAAAAGGCGGCACAGCAGGGGTAACCGGGCACGCCAAAAGCATCAGGGCGACACCCGGATGCGGGTATCGCCCTGATCGGCCTCAAAAATCAGAAATGGGTAACCGCGGCTCTTTACTGCGCGCTTACGTTGTCTTCGACAGTCTCGGGAAGCTGCGCGTGAACGAACTCGATCGCGAAGCCTTCTTCGAGGTGGCGGACCACGCGGGCCTGCACCCGGCCGAGCATGACGGGCTCGCCGACCAGCGGCTTGATCTCGGCGGCCAGCGCCGCGCCGGACAGCGACAGGTCGATAATCCGGCAGGCCATGGCGCGGCCGTCGTCGAATTTGAGGATCGACATCGGATTGCGCGGCACGATGCGGTCGTGGCGGCGGTCTTCCGGCAGATTGAGAATCTGGCGGTTGGCCAGCCAGGTGAGCTGGGCGGCGAGCTTGTCGCGCTTGCGCGGGGTCGCGCCGACCGTCATGGCGAAACCGTTGTCGAGCAGGCGGGTGATTTTGCCTTCGACACGGCCGATGTGATCGAGATAGGCGACCACGCGCTCGCCGACATTGCCGATTCCGGGCGCCAGCATGGCGAGGCCGCCGGGAGACATATTGATGACCTGGCATGGGAATTCACGCCGGTCCGACAGCATGTAGCGGCCGAGCAGGTGAACCTTCACACGCTGAAAGCGCCGCCGCTCCTGAGCGGACGGACGGATTGATTGTCTTTGCACCAACGCCATCATCAACACCGGTCGACCGGTTTTTCGGTATGATGAACCTTACGGCGCGCAGGGTTAATGAGGCGTTACCCCAGCCGGTTCTTAACGATGTGATAACGCTGTCGTTGGCGGCGTTGCGGTGTGACGCAGCCGCCAATGCGTTTTGATTCAGGCGGCTCTCGGAGCAAGCGTCAATCGCATGCCAAGAGGCTTCAGCGCCTTGTTGATCGTTTCCAGCGTCGGATTTCCACCCGGCTTGAAGGCCTTGTAGATCGCCTCGCGGCTCAGTCTGGTTTCCTTGGCAAAATCACTCACTCCACGCGCTCGCGCAACGTCCCCGATGGCCGCCGCGATAAACGACGGGTCATCCTGTTCGAGGGATGCTTCGAGATATGCAATCTGCTCCTCAACTGTTTTGAGGTGATCCAGAACATTGAATGGTGTGGTGTTCAGCGGCATCTCAGGCTTCCTTCGCTATCTTCCGAGCGGTTGCGATGTCCTTGCGCTGGCTTTTCTTGTCACCGCCGCAAAGCAGGATCACGATCGTCTTGCCGCGCTTGGTAAAATAAACCCGATATCCGGGGCCATAGTCGATCCGCATTTCACTGACACCGTCGCCGACTGATCTGGTGTCGCCGGCATTGCCGAGTTCCAGACGGCGGAGACGAACAACAATCCGTGCAACGGCTTGCCTGTCGGCAAGCCTGGCCAGCCAGATCCTGAAGGTCTCAGTTTGAACGACCTGCATTGTGTATCTTAATGCACAACTGATGGGACCGTCAACTATCGTACACAAGGAGGCTAGCGCAGGCCCTCGTAGACGGTGAGGCCGCGGATTAGGGACCACTTGCGCAGCATACGCGGGCGGCCACGGTCCTGTTCGAGATGACGCCACGAGGTGAGATTGAAGTCTCTCAGCCCGCCATAGGCGTGCGATCCGTCGATAGGCGAGAGCGGCGCGAGCAGCCCGGTCATGCTGACGGGACTGTAGGAGCGGGCGCTGAACGGCAGCAGCAGCAGTTCAAGGTGAAAACGGCGGCCATCGGGGGCGATGCTGGTCAGGCCGGCGACGGTGGGCTGGGTTTCCTCCGACACGATCCCGAGAAGATCGGCGATCTCGTCGCGGTCGGATTCGCGGAACAGATTCAGGAAGCTCTGCCCCTTCAGGTCGGCGCCGAGCAGGGCGCACATCCGGGTTCCCGCCACCCGAAACGGGTAACCGGCGGCCAGATCGCAGGACAGGACAAAGATATCGCCGAGCAGATGCCGGACCTGTTCGGGTTCCAGGTCGCTGCGCTCCGGGGCGAGGGCGCCGGCGCGCTTCTCGTCCCAGTAGGCGTAAAATTCCTGGTTTGCCGGATGCTTCATACTCAATCCCGCCCCGCGGACAACGGCGGCGGGACAGGTTTGTCCCGCTTTCGGGCACCGCGAGGCCCCTTTCTGTTTGTGCGGGACTTGAGGTGCAGCGTCCATGCCGAACCCATGCCGGGCGGCGGGTTTGCGCTGTTAAGATTAATTTAACTATGAGCTTCGTGGATCTACGCAGGGCGGGTAGTGTCCAGTCACTCCAGATCGCCGGTCTTCTCCAGGGCCGGCGCTGGCCAAGAACTCAAGTTGAAGACAGGCGGCGGAAAACGACCTGGTCATTGCGCGGGAGGGGTGGGGATACCCGGACGGCGCGGAAAGACCGGCAAAACCAGCAAAGACCGGGGAGGGCCTTCAAGCCCTCCCTTTTCTTTTGTCCATGTGGGTTCCTCGCGCTTGCACCGCACCGCGAAAGCCGCCTATCTCAGGTGACCCGCCCGCTTTCCGGACCTGTGCGACCTTGGACTCTCCCCAATCCCCCCGCGAACCGATCCTGACCATTCCGTTCGCGATGACCGCGGTCATTGTGGTCATGGCCGCCATTCATGGCTTGCGCGCGCTGCTGCCGCTGGCCACTGATCAGGAGGTGATCTGGACCTTCGGGTTCGTGCCGGCGCGGTATGACGCTTCGGTGCTGGCCGGAAAGTTTCCGGGCGGGGTCGGCGCGGAAATCTGGACCTTCCTGACCTATGCCTTCCTGCATGCGGACATCACCCACATCGCCTTCAACATGCTGTGGATGCTGCCGTTCGGCAGCGCGGTCGCGCGCCGGTTCGGCACGGTCCGGTTCTTCGCCTTTTTCGCAGTGACCGCCATCGCGGGCGCGGTCGCGCATCTGGTGACACACCAGCACGAGGTCGCGCCGATGATCGGCGCATCGGCCGCTGTCTCGGGCATGATGGCGGCTGCAATCCGCTTCGCCTTCCAGCACGGCAGCTTTCTGTCCTTCCGGCGCGGCGAGGCGGAAGTGGCGGCGCGGGTGCCCGCGCTGTCGCTGATCAAGTCGCTGCAGAATTCGCGCGTGCTGGGATTCCTTGCGGTCTGGTTCGGCCTCAACATCATCACCGGCCTTGGCGCCATCGCCATTGGTGCATCCGCACAAAGCATCGCCTGGCAGGCGCATATCGGCGGTTTTGTCGCGGGTCTTGTACTGTTTGCGCTGTTCGATCCGGTGCCGCGCGGCATTGTGCAGGATAACAACGCGGGCGCCTTGCCGCCTGCGGCGGACTGACCTGCGTCCAAATCTCCCAGTCATCAGCAGCCATGCCGTGTCACGCAGCGCCTTGCGAGGCGGTAGTATTTGCTCCATCATCCCGAACAGGCATTTTTGGGAGGCGCCGGAAACCAAACAGACTCCACGTTGTTTGACTCGACGGCAGACTGCGCTCGTTCGATCGCGCGGTGGAATTTTCGGGAGGCTTCAATGACGGTTCGATCCATTCTGGGTTCTAAAGGCCATCAGGTGATCAGCGTATCGCCGGACGCCAAACTTTCCGCAGCCATCAAAATTCTGAGCGAACGACGTATCGGCGCTGTCATGGTGATGGGCGGCCAGAAAATCGAGGGCATTCTTTCGGAGCGCGACGTGGTGCGCGTGCTGGGTGAGCGCGGTGCAGGTGCGCTCGACGAGCCGGTGCGCAGCGTCATGACGTCGAAGGTCATCACCTGCCGGGAGACGGACACCGTCTCCGCGATCATGGAAGTCATGACGTCCGGAAAATTCCGCCACCTGCCCGTGGTCGAGAACGAGCGGATCGTCGGCCTGATCTCGATCGGCGACGTGGTGAAGTGGCGCGTGGCGGAATACGAGCGCGAACAGGAAGCGCTGCAGGATTACATCAAGACGGCGTAGCGACGCTGGCTGCGTTATCCAGAGATGCGAGCCGCGTTTGCGGCGAGCCTCGAAGGATGCGCGGCCGTCCTCCTTCGAGGCTCGGGTTTAGCCCTCGCACCTCAGGATGACGGCAAGCGTGCCTGATGAACCCTACGGCTGCGTCGGCTGCGCGGTGCCCGGCGTCTGGTTCGCCGTCGGACTCAAGAGATTGATCGCTTCCTGAATCGATTCGATGTTGCGTTCCGCCGCGCGCGTGCCATGCGCGATGATTTCCTCCGCTCGGTGAAAGTCGAACCAGCCCACCTTGCCGACGCGCGGCGAGATCAGGACGTCGGGCGGATCGCCCGCAAGGCGCGAGCGGGTGATGCGGTCCTGCATGATGTTGAAGGCTTCGACCATCACGGTCGAAATGCCGGGGCGTCCGGCGCTGCCGAAGAATTCCCGTTTCACGGTTCTTTCAGCCGAGAAGAACTTTCCGAAACCGCGCTTTTCGGGCGCCGGTGGCGGCTCGTCCGCGAGGGGAGGCTCAAGTTCCGCGCGGCTGGTGGCCGAGATGATGGTGCCGTGGCCGAACACGTCGGTCGACACATTGCAGGCGATCACGATCTCCGCGCCGAGCGCGCGGGCCGCCGACACCGGCACCGGGTTGACCAGCGCGCCGTCCACCAGCCAGCGTTCGCCGATCAGCACCGGCTCGAAGATGCCGGGCAGGGCGTAGGAGGCGCGCACCGCATCCACCAGCTTGCCGTTGGTGACCCAGATCTCGTGACCGGTATTCACTTCGGTGGAGACGGCGGCAAACTTCAGCGGAAGCTCGTCGATGTAGATGTCGCCGAACGAGGCCTCGAGCTGGGCGGCGAGCTTGCTGCCGCCGATCAGGCCGGAGCCGCTGAGGCGGATATCGAGATAGCTGAAAATATTGCGCGGCAGGAGACTTCGTGCCCAGGACTCCAGCGTGTCGAGATGGCCCGCCGCATAGGAGCCGCCGACCACAGCACCAATGGACGTGCCGACCACGATGTCCGGCACGATGCCGTTGGCGAGCAGCGTCCGCAGGATACCGATATGGGCGAAGCCGCGCGCCGCGCCGCCGCCAAGGGCAAGCCCGATCTTCGGTTTCTTTGTCAGTGGTCCCCCAAGCTCCATCTTGCCCCGTGTGCCGCCCTGGCGGAATCCAATCAAACTTTCGAGCAACGCCGGTCTCCTGAAGCCTTTCGTGATGGCAAATCGATCCTTGTCGGACGAATCCGCTCATCCCAACGCGGAACGGCTGTTCTGGTGCCGTCCTCACGCGCCCCGGTAATCAGCAAATGTGACTGTAGCGCGGCTTGCGGGGCCGCAGAAGCCGCCAATCCGTGGAGCATCACCGGAAAAGCCGTCAAGATGGTTGTCAGGCTTGAATTTGCCTCGTTTTCGGTGAAAAACCTCCGCCATGACAGCCCCCGGACACAGCCGCAGGACAGCCGTCTGCGGCGCGCGGACAGGCTCCATGACCCCCATGCATCGCGATGCATCGGCATGGATGCGCGCGCTGGTATGTCTGGCCGTGATCATGTTCTCTGGCCCGGCTTTCGCCCAGTTCATCGGTGACGCGCCTCCGCCGATTCCTCCGGCGATGGTGCCCCAGGCGCCGACGCCATCGGGTCCGGCGATCAGTCTGGCGCCGCCGTCCGGCCCTGCCGCGACGCCGGGATTGCCTTCGACCCTGACCCAGCCGCCGGTGACGACAGCCCTGCCTCCCGCGGCCGCGCCGGTGCCTGCCTCGCCGGCCCCGCCGCAAGGCGTGCTCGCGCTCAACGCGCGTTTTGGAAAGGACATGCCGGCTGTGACCAGCGGCGTGGTATGGCGGGTCTATTCCGACAGGCCCGACGCCAGCGGCGCATTCCAGCTTGTGCGCGAAGACCGCAATCCGACCCCGAACATCGTGCTGCCTCCGGGCGGGTATGTGGTTCACGCCTCGCTCGGTCTTGTCAGCGCGGTGCGTCCGGTCACGTTGCGTAACGACACGCTGCGCGAGCAGTTCGATCTTCCCGCCGGCGGACTTCGCATCGAGGGGCGTGTCGGCACCACGAAGATTCCGCAGGGCCAGATCACGTTTTCGATTTTCAAGGGCAGCCAGTTTGAAGTCGGCGAGCGCGCGCCGCTGGCGCAGAACGTTGCCGCGGGCGATGTACTGCTGGTGCCGGAAGGCACCTATTACATCATCTCGAACTACGGCGACGCCAACTCGGTGGTGCGCTCAGACATTCGCGTGCAGGCCGGCAAGTTGACCGATGTGACGGTGACCCATCGCGCGGCGGTCATCACTCTCAAGCTCGTCAGCGACAAGGGTGGCGAGGCACTCGCCAACACCGCATGGTCGGTGATCACGCCTGCAGGCGACGTCATCAAGGAATACAACGGCGCGTTCCCGAAGGTGATCCTCTCGGAAGGCGAATATCGCGTGATCGCGAAGAACGAAGGCAAGGTGTTCGAGCGTCCGTTCAACGTCAGCAACGGCGTCGACGGCGAGGTCGAAGTGATCGCGCGCTAGAGCATTTCACGTCTTAATGAAATATTCGGTGTATCGCACAATGCGCTCCCTCTCCCCGGTGGGGAGAGGGTTGGGGTGAGGGGATCTCAATCTATCGAGAGATTCTACGCCCTCACCCGGACTTCTTCGCAGTCCGACCTCTCCCCACGGGAGAGGTGGGCTGAACGATAGCCACCCGATTCAATCTCAAACAAGAATGCAGTAAACCCTAAAACCGCGTCACAATATCGCCGAGCGAGGGACGGGGCCGGTCATCGGCAGGGCGCGCGGAGTGGCCGATGTGGATGAAGCCCGCGATCTTCTCATCTTCTGAAAGACCGAGTGCGCTCATCACGTCGCGGTCGAACGCCATCCAGCCGGTCAGCCAGTTCGCCACATAACCGAGCGCATGCGCCGCATGGATGATGTTCATGGCGCTGGCGCCCGCCGACAATTCCTGCTCCCACAGCGGCACTTTCGGGTGCTTCGAGGTCCTGCTCACCACGGCGATGACGAGCGGCGCATGCATGAAGCGCTTCTTCTCCGCTTCCACCTGATCCGGCGTCGCGGTGACGTTCTTCAGCCGGAAGATTTTTGCGAAGATTTCTCCGGCCTTCGCCCGCGCGTCGCCCTCGAACACGATGAAGCGCCACGGCACGATCTTGCCGTGATCCGGCACACGCGCGCCGATGGTGAGAATGGTTTCGAGCTCGGCAGGCGAGGGGCCGGGGCCGGTCATCTCCACGGGCTTGACGGACCGGCGCGTGGTGAGAAGGTCGATGGCGTAGAGCATGATTTTTCTTTCGTCATGGCCGGATTTAGTCCGGCCATCCGCGTCTGGCATGTGACTGACAGTTAGTAAGACGTGGATGCCATAGCCGCTTGGCGGAGCCAAGCGGCGTAGTTTTGTAGACCTCCAAGTTGGGCAAGCTCAACTTGGAGCACAAGGCCGGGCATGACGAATTACTTTAGAATGGCCTTAACTGTCTCAAGCCTGTGCGCGCTTCAGGTCCGGCGGCAGGGCCTCATAGGTCAGGGCCTTGAGCGCCTCGTCGAGCGGCACAACGCTCTGGCCTTCGCTGCCGAGGCGGCGGATCGAGACCATGCGGCCTTCGGCTTCCTTCTTGCCGACAACGAGGAGCGCGGGGACCTTCGCCAGCGAGTGTTCGCGCACCTTGTAGTTGATCTTCTCGTTGCGAAGGTCGAGATCGACGCGCAGCCCCGCCTTGCGGCAGGCGGCGACCACTTCGCGCGCATAATCGTCCGCGTCCGAGGTGATGGTGGTGACGACAGCCTGCACCGGCGCAAGCCAGAGCGGGAAGTGGCCGGCGAAGTGCTCGATCAGGATACCGGTAAAACGCTCCAGCGATCCGCAGATGGCGCGGTGGACCATCACCGGCGTCACCTTGTTGGAGTGATCGTCGATGTAGAACGCGCCGAAACGGCCCGGCAGATTGAAGTCCACCTGCGTGGTGCCGCACTGCCACTCGCGGCCGATGGCGTCGCGCAGCACGTATTCAAACTTCGGCCCGTAGAACGCACCTTCGCCCGGATTGATCGAGGTCTTGATCCGGTTGTGGCCTTGCGCGGCGATCTGCTCGAGAACTTTCGCCATCACCGTCTCGGCGTGATCCCACGCCTCGTCGGTGCCGACGCGCTTTTCAGGCCGCGTCGAGAGCTTCACGGTGAGTTCACCGACGAAGCCGAAGTCCTCGTAGGTCGACAGGATCAGGTCGTTGATCTTCAGGCATTCTTCCGCGAGCTGATCCTCGGTGCAGAACACGTGAGCGTCGTCCTGCGTGAAGCCGCGCACGCGCATCAGCCCGTGCATGGCGCCCGACGGCTCGTAACGATGCACGACGCCGAACTCGGCAAGCCGGATCGGCAGTTCGCGATAGCTCTTGAGGCCATGCTTGAAGATCAGCACGTGGCCGGGGCAGTTCATCGGCTTGATCGCGAACCAGCGCTTGTCTTCCGCCTCGTCACCGGCCGACTGCGCCGCAAACATGTTCTCGCGATACCATTCCCAGTGGCCGGAGGTTTCCCACAGCGACTTGTCCAGCATCTGCGGCGCGTTCACTTCCTGATAGTCGCCCGCAAGGCGGCGGCGCATATAGGCGATGATCGCCTGAAACAGCGTCCAGCCCTTGGCGTGCCAGAACACCACGCCGGGGCCTTCCTCCTGGAAATGGAACAGGTCCATCTCGCGGCCGAGGCGGCGGTGGTCGCGCTTCTCCGCCTCCTCAAGCTGCTTGAGGTGGGCGTCGAGATCGGCCTGGTTCGCAAAAGCGGTGCCGTAGATGCGGGTCAGCATCGGATTGTTGCTGTCGCCGCGCCAGTAGGCGCCGGCCACCTTCATCAGCTTGAAGGCGTTGCCGACCTTGCCGGTGGAGGTCATGTGCGGACCGCGGCACAGATCGAACCAGTCGCCCTGATAGTAAATCTTGATCGGCTCGTTGCCGGGAATGGCATCGACCAGTTCGACCTTGAAGGTCTCGCCCTTGTCGCGAAACACCTGCTTGGTCTTCTCGCGGTCCCAGATGTCCTTGGTGAACGGCTGATCCTTGGCGATGATCTCGCGCATCTTCTTTTCGATGGCGGCGAAATCCTCCGGCGTGAATGGCTCGTTGCGGAAGAAGTCGTAATAGAATCCGTTGTCGATCACCGGGCCGATGGTGACCTGCGTGCCGGGCCACAGCGACTGCACCGCCTCGGCGAGCACATGCGCGGCGTCATGCCGGATCAGTTCCAGCGCGCGCGGGTCTTCGCGGTTGATGAAGTCGATCTTTGAGTCATGCGTGATCGGGTCGGTGAGGTCGACCACTTCGCCGTCCAGCGCCATCGCGACGGTACGCTTCGCCAGCGAGGGCGAGATGCCCTTGGCGATGTCGAGGCCGGTGGTGCCGTTGGGATATTCGCGCGTCGCGCCGTCTGGGAAGGTCACCTTGACCTTGCTGCTGCTGTCGACGGGCTTGAGGTTGGCGAGGCCATACTTGAAGCCGGATTCCGGATTCTCAGTCATCATATTCTCCTTGTTGCTCACTCCCGCGAACGAACGCAGGTAAGCGATGGGACCCGTTGTATAGCAGCGGATTCGGGCGGCGCAATGCGCGGCGGAGGGGCCATAGCGCGGGAATTGGCGCCTCGCGGCGATCCCGCATGGCGTTCATGCAATTGCATTTAACTGTTCGTGTGCTAACAACGGACGGTGAAACGCTTTGCCCCCACGACCCTGATGCTCGGCAATTTCGTCACCGGCGTGAGCATTCTCGCGCCGGCGGGCATGCTGCCGGAATTGTCGCAGGAATTCGGCGTTTCGATCCGGGAAGCGGGATTTCTGATCACGTTCGGCGCGTTTGTGTTGTGCGTTGCTTCGCCGGTGTCCGCGTGGCTGACCAGCCGCGTCGACCGGCGGCTTCTGCTGTCGATCAGTGTTGCGGCGATGGCGGCTGCGCAGTTCGCGTCCATGCTGGCGCCGAGCTACGCGGTGCTCATGACGATCCGGCTTCTGATGCTTGCGGTGGCGGCACTGTTCACGCCGCAGGCGGCCGGGACGGCGACGATGATGGTGCCGCCGGAGCGGCGCGGCAGCACGATGTCCTATGTCTTCCTCGGCTGGTCGCTGGCGCTGGCGGTCGGTCTGCCGCTGATCGCCTATGTCGCCAGTCACATCGGATGGCGCGTCGCCTATGGCGGCATCGGTGTGCTCGCACTGCTCAATCTGGCGATGCTGATCTCGCGCATTCCCGGCGGGCTTGTCGGCACGCCGGTCGAGTTGAAGACATGGGCCGATCTGATGCGCAACCCGCTGATCGCGCTGCTGCTCGTCATCACCGTGCTGCAGACCTCCGGCCAGTTCGTCGTGTTCACTTATCTAGGTCCGCTGTTTGCGAAGCTCGGCGGCAGCGCGCAACTCGCCATCGTCGCATTCGGCATTTACGGCGTGATGGGGTTCATCGGAAACGTGATCGCCAGCCGTGTGGTCGACTCGTGGGGCGGCTATCGCACGTCACTCACGGCGATCTCGATCATGTTGTTCGGACTGGCGATGTGGGCGTTCGGCGCGGGCATCGTGCCGCTGATGCTGGCCTCGATGGTGCCTTGGGGCATGGCGTTCTCGTCGGTCAACTCAATGCAGCAGGTCAGACTCGCGGGGGCCGCGCCTGCGTTTGCCAGCGCGACGGTGTCGCTGAACACGTCGGGTCTCTATATCGGCCAGGCTATCGGATCGGGGATCGGCGGCTTCCTGTTCGCGCGCGAGATGTATCACGCCGTCGGCTATGTCGGCGTCGGCTTCCTTGTGTGCGCGGTGATCACGGTGATCCTGTCACGGCGATGATGCGGTCTTTGCACTTCCGTCGTTGACGCCGCGCCAGCGCGCGTAACGCCACGGCAGATACCAGCGCGCATCGGCGGGAATGCTGCTGGGCACATTGTCGATGCCCGACGTGCCCCATGGCTGGCAGCGCAGCAGCCGCGCCAGCGTCATCCAGCCGCCGGCCCACAGGCCGAAACGCCCGATGGCCTCGTCGCCGTAGACCGAGCAGGTCGGCAGATGGCGACAGTTGAAGCCGACCAGCGGCGAGAGCGTGTGGCGATAGATCCAGATCAGTCCACGCCCGGCGTTGCGCGGCAGCCTTTGCAGGTCGCCGGCACAGTGGGAGCATGGCACGGAGTGTTTCATGGAACTGCCTTGTGAAAACGCCTTGGCGATCACGGTTCGCACCATGCCGGATTTTCCGGCGAATGATGGAATTGCCAGCGCTCCCATGATGAGTTCCCGCGCAGGGAACCGCAACATGTTGTCTTTCGCGCCACACCGGCCGGACTATCGCATGATTTTGACGGCATCGCAGCAAAAGTCGCATGGACGCGAATCCCAACCCCTAGTACGTTTTCCATAACATCCGTGTGACGGAATCGCCGTGCGGATCGGGGCCGATGCCGTTGTCGATTGGGGCGGGGAAGGAACCACGTTGAACGCCGTGAGGTCGCTGAATTGGAGCGGCTTGGCGCGAGTTTGCGCCACCGCGATCTGTCTTGCTCTGCCTGGCTCGGCCACGCTCGGCGGCACCGTTGGCGCATCCGCGACCCTCGAAGAACGCAAACTCCCGATGAACTTCATGTGGCACGACGCGCAGGCCTCGTGCGCGCGCGATTGTGCGGGCTGGATCGGCGCCGTCGGCGTCATCACCTCCGACACGCCGGCGAAGTTCGAGGAGTTTGCCAAAGGCCGCAATCTCAAGGGCAGCCTTGTCGTGCTCGATTCCAGCGGCGGCTCGGTGCTGGACGCCATCGCGCTCGGACGGCGCTGGCGCACGCTCGGACTGCGCACCACGGTCGGTCTTGTGATCGCAAGCGACGAGCGGCGCGACATTCTTCCCGATGCCTATTGTGAATCGATGTGCGCGTTCCTGCTGCTATCGGGCAACACGCGCACGGTGCCTGAAGGCGCGCGCGTGCGTGTGCATCAGATCTGGATGGGCGACCGCGCCGACGACGCCAAGGCCGCGACATACTCCGCCGACGATCTGATGATCGTCGAGCGCGACATCGGGCGTCTGGCCAAATACACCTTCGACATGGGCGGGACAGGCGACCTGCTGTCTCTTGCGCTGAGTGTGCCGCCATGGGAAGCGCTGCATCAGCTCACCGCCGATGAACTGCGCCTGACCAATCTTGTGACGGTGAACACGATGGCGGATGCCGGGCGGTCCTCCGGTGAGACGGCGGGCAGCGCCGCGCCGAAGGCGCAGGATCGCGTGGGGAGTGCGCCGGAGGTGTCTCTGATCTCGGATGTTCAGAACAAGGATGCCCGCATTGCGCCCGGCACGCGGACGGCCGAGGCCCATGTCCCGACCGGCGGCGCGGCAACGCCTCCGGCGGAGCGGAAGTAAGACACATGTCGTCTGCCCGCGCTTGTCGCGGGGTATCGACGTCTATCCTTTTTCGCGGCTTATCAAGACGTGGATGGCCGGGACAAGCCCGGCCATGACGGGGAGAGATTGTTTGTATGCGCTTATTTGTTCAGGTCAGGCCTGGGCGGGAGCCGCGGCCTTTGCCTCGATCTGGCCGATCGCATCCACCACGGCGTCGAAGGTCAGCATCGTCGAGGCGTGGCGCGCCTTGTAGTCCCGTACCGGCTCGAGCAACGCGACATCCGCCCATTTGCCTTCCGGCGGCGCACCGTTTTCCTTCAGCATCCTGCGCACCGTTTCGCGCAGTTCGCGCAGTTCGGTGGCGTTGGAGCCGATCACATGGCGGGCCATGATGGAGGAGGAGGCCTGGCCGAGCGCGCAGGCCTTCACGTCATGGGCGAAATCGCTGACCACGCCGTCCTGCATCTTGAGGTCGATTTTCACGGTGGAGCCGCACAGCTTGGAATGGGCGGTGGCCGAGGCGTCGGGATCGGGAAGGCGCCCCAAGCGCGGAATATTCCCCGCCAACTCAATGATTTTCTGATTGTAAATGTCGTTCAGCATGGCGGTCGAATTGGCCCTTGCATAAGACCCTTGCCCTTGGCGGTCAGGGTCCAGAGCCTATATAATGGCTTGAATGCAGGAATAAACCGCCTGCATTCCAGCGATGCAGGGAAATATAGACGGTATTTCCCCCGATTTGCTGCGATTATGCGCGGAAGGCGTCCGGCGGCCTGTCGACAAGGCTGCTGCGGCTGACCGGTGACACTCCGGCCCTCCATCACGACGCAGGGCCGGTCGAACGGAGACGAAATGGACGCGATCATCAAGCCGATCCGCAGTGGCAAGCCGGCGGACAAATCTGAAATCCCTGCCTCGGATTATATGGCATCGGCCATCGACCCGGGCGTGGTCCGTCCGTCGCGCGCCGAAGCTGAAGCGGCGGCGAAGACCTTGCTGGCCTATATCGGCGAGAACACCAGCCGCGAAGGCCTGCTGGACACGCCGCGCCGCATGATCGAAGCCTACGACGAACTGTTTCAGGGCTATGCGCAGTGCCCGGCTGAAATTCTCGACCGCACCTTTGGCGAGACCGCCGGTTACGACGATTTCGTGCTGATGCGCGATATCAGCTTCCATTCCCATTGCGAGCATCACGTGATGCCGTTCTATGGCAAGGCGCACATCGCCTATGCCCCGGTGGATCGCGTGGTGGGCCTGTCGAAGCTGGCGCGTCTGGTCGACGCATTCGCCCATCGCCTGCAGACCCAGGAGCATCTCACCGCGCAGGTCGCCGGTGCGATCAACGCCATTCTCAAGCCGCGCGGCGTGGCGGTGGTTATGGAAGCCGAGCACACCTGCATGTCGGTGCGCGGCATCGCCAAGAAGGGCGCGCTGACGCTCACCAGCCGCTTCACCGGAATCTTCCAGGACAACCCGGAAGAGCAGGCCCGTTTCCTCAACATGGTCCGTGGCGTATAAGGCTTTCCTTATGGGGAAGGCATGACGCCTTCCCGACAAGGTGCCGATGTGACTGCTTCTTCATCCACTCATTCACACGAAGTCGAAGAGGGGCTGGATTTCCAGCCCAGGTTCGACGCGTCCGGTCTTGTGACCTGTGTGGCCACCGATGCCGCATCGGGCGATGTGCTGATGGTCGCGCATATGAATGACGAGGCGCTGCGCAAGACCGTCGCGACGGGCGAGGCGTGGTACTATAGCCGCTCGCGCAAGAAGCTCTGGAAGAAGGGCGAAAGCTCGGGCCACACCCAGCGCGTGGTCGAGATGCGGATGGACTGCGATCAGGACGCAGTCTGGATTCGGGTCGAACAGGCGGGCGCAGCCTGCCACACGGGGCGTCGTTCATGTTTCTATCGCGCCGTCACCGGAGAGGGCGGCGAGACGAAGCTGACCTTCGTGGACGCTGACAAGGTGTTCGATCCCGCCAAGATCTATCGCTAGACGTCAGCGCGAACGAGCCGGTCTACTTCTTCGGAATTCGCCGCTTGGCGCGCTGGTCCTCGATGCTTCAGAACAGAGCCGTCGATGTAACCAGCAGGCTGGCGATCACCCCCAGAAAGGCCCAAGTCGCGTCGGCTATGCTGAGTGCAATGATCATGCTTATGACAATGCAAAGCGCGGACCTTCGGACATGTAGGCGCCGTATGGCACCCACACGCGAGGCGCTAATCTGCGTCGATCGGCGAAATTAACCGTTCGTTAACCATAACTGCGGCACGCTGGGTTTGGTTCCTGGGGAGCGGGCACCATCATGGCTGTCGATTCAACCACCATCGGTTCGGGGCTGGAGTCCGCACGCGCGCAGATCGCGGGCGCGATCAGGAATGCCGCCAGCGCGACCGGTGCGAGCTTCGAGTATCTGATCTCGGCGGCGAAGATTGAATCCAATCTCAATCCCAAGGCGCAGGCGTCCACGTCCTCCGCGCGCGGGCTTTATCAATTCATCGAGCAGACCTGGCTCGGCACGGTGAAAGAGGCGGGCAACGCCTTCGGCTATGGCAAGTATGCCGATGCGATCACGAAATCCGACTCGGGCCGTTATTCCGTTGCGGATTCAAGTACGCGCGAGGAAATCCTCAAGTTGCGTGACGACCCCGCCTTGAACGCCGCCATGGCAGGCGTGCTGACCCAATCCAACAGCTTCAAGCTGACCGGCATGATCGGCCGCCGCCCGACCGATAGCGAACTCTACATGGCGCATTTCATGGGCGTCAGCGGCGCGTCCAAGCTGATTACCAGGGCGGAGGACAGCCCCGGCCTGTCGGGGCCAGCGATGTTTCCGAGCGCCGCCGCCGCCAACCGCTCGATCTTCTACAACCGTGACGGCAGCGCGCGCAGCGTCTCGCAGGTCTATTCGGTGCTGACCTCGCGCTATGAGGCGGCGGCGAATTCCCCGACCGCGCGCACCGCCATGGCTGCGGCAGGGGTGACGCCGGTGTCGCGCACGGCGAGTGCATCGGCGCCGGTCGATAACGCTGCCTATCTCTCGAGCTTTCCGCAGGTCCGTACGCCGACCGAGGCGACGAGTCAGGTCGCTTCGCTGCAGACGCCTGCGCAGCCGGTGTTCCGTTCGCTCTATCAGACCGGCGACCGTCCGGAACCGGTATCGAGCGCCGTGCGCGAACTCTGGGGCAACAACACCGCGCTGACCAACCCGCTGCCAGGGGGCAAAAAGGCGAACACCGATGCGCCGCAGGGCCTCGGCCTGTTCAGCGATTCGACCGGTGTGTTCAGCGGATAGCCGAACATCCTCGATCGTCATGCGTGGGCTTGACCCGCGCATCCATCTTCAAAAAAGTTTTCCGAATGATGGATTGCCGGGTCGAGCCCGGCAATGACAATCTGGGTAAGTCGTTCGTTTATGCCCCGCCGTACAAGGCCAACCCTTGATTTACGCCTTCATCCTCATGGTCGGCCTGATTGCAGGTGTTCTCGGCGGCATTGTCGGGACCGGCACGTCGATCATGCTGCTGCCGGTACTGGCCTATTCGTTCGGGCCGAAGCAGGCGGTGCCGATCATGGCCATCGCAGCCATCATGGCGAACATGGCGCGCATTCTCGCCTGGTGGCGCGACATCGACTGGCGTGCGGTGGTGGTTTATGCGCTTCCCGGCATTCCGGCCGCGGCGCTTGGCGCAGGGACGCTGCTCGCGCTGCCGTCCCGTTTCGTCGATATCGCCATCGGCGTGTTTTTTATCCTGATGATTCCGTTCCGCCGCTGGATGCATGCGCGCCAGTTCACCCTGCCGCTGTGGTCGCTCGCGATCATCGGGGCGGCGATGGGTTACCTCACCGGCATCGTGGCTTCGACCGGTCCGATGACAGTCCCGATCTTCGTCTCCTACGGCCTCATCAGAGGTCCGCTGCTTGGAACGGAAGCGGCGGTGTCGCTCGCCGTCTACATCAGCAAGGCGATCACCTTTCAGCGCCTCGACGCCTTGCCGCCCGATATCATCTTCAAAGGGCTGATTGCAGGATCGTCGCTCTTCGCGGGCGCATTCATCGCCAAGCGTGTCGTGATGCGTATCAACGCCGCAGGCTTCCATCATCTGATGGAAGCCTTGATGCTGGTGGCGGGCCTGTCGATGTTCTGGAGTGCGTTTCAGGGCTGAGGGTCTGATTCAAGTCCGACTCGCAGGCCGTTGATCCGACTCAGGTCGGCAGCGCATCCTTCGCATAAAGTTCCGCGAATTCCGCGCTTGGCGGGATTGGTTTGATAACGTCGATCAGCACGCCATTGGGGTCCGAGGTGATGAAGTGGCGCTGGCCGAAGGCCTCGTCGCGGAGCGGGATCAGGATGGGCAGGCCCGCGGCCTGCGCCCTCGCATACATCGCATCCGGATCGTCGACCTCGAAGTTCAGCAGCAGACCGGAGACCCGGCCACGCCCCGCCTCCGGGATTGTTTCATGGCTGCCGTCGAGGATTGCGAGATTGACGGAGGGATCGGCTTTCGAGCGCAGGTGAACGTACCAGTCGCTGCTGAAGGTCTCCTCGAAGCCGAAATGCGCCGTGTAGAAATCCGCTGTGGCGGCGACGGCGCCGGTCATGATGACAGGGTAGTAGCTGGTGATTTTCATGGTGGTCATCCTTTGCAGATCAACATACAGTCTGTATGTTTGTCGGTAAATAACATACAGGCTGTATGTATGCAAGATGGTGAATTGAAGGATGTGCCGCGCTCCAATCGCGATCGGACGGAAAAGACCCGCACCGCCCTGGTGCAGGCGGCGAGAGCGCTGTTCGTGAACCAGGGCTACGCGGATACCTCGACCCCGGAAATCGTCGCCGCCGCGGGTATCACGCGCGGCGCGCTCTATCATCATTTCGAGGACAAGCGGGCGCTGTTCCGGACCGTTGTGACGGACGAGGCGATCGCCGTTGCCGCCGCAATCGAACACGAAGCGCCCGATGGATTGCAGCCTGTCGATGCGCTGCTGAAGGGCAGCATGGCCTATCTCGACGCGATGCGTGTGCAGGGCCGCACCCGCCTGCTGCTGATCGAAGGTCCGTCCGTTCTCGGTCTTGCGGAGATGAAGAAGCTCGACGATGAGAATGCCGCGCGCACGCTCCGTGAGGGTTTGGAAGCAGCCATGGATGTACGCGGGCCGCCACTCGCGGCGCTCGCCGATCTGTTGTCGGCAGCGTTTGACCGCGCGGCGCTTGCGATTGATGCGGGCGAAAATGCGCAGGCGTATCGCGCAGCCATCGCCGACCTGATCCGGCGCATCGCCGCCGGTTAATGAAACCTCAACAAACGCAGCCGTTTATGGTGAACGTTTTCTTAAGTGTCATGGTTTACGGTTTCTGACAGTGGCGTCGCGTCGCGGTGCCTTGGCATGTTGCGTAAGCCGGAACACCCATGATCGTTCGGCAGTTTATTACTTGGGTTCGGACTGCTCCCGCAGGGGAGCGCGCAGAGGCGACGCGATGTCTGGCGCGCGCCTGGCTTCAGTCGGACTTGTCCGAGGATGATCGCGCAGCCGCCGAGGGCGCGCTGCTGATGCTCCTTGACGATGCCTCACCGCTGGTGCGGCAGGCGATGTCCGAAGTTTTCGCGCACGCGCTGGATGCGCCGCCTGCGATCATCGCCGCGCTTGCGGCCGATCAGGCTTCCGTCGCGATCCCCATTCTCGAACATTCGCCGCTGTTGCTGGATTCCGATCTGGTGGACATCGTCGCCATCGGGAATTCCGAAACCCAGTGCGCCATCGCGCGCCGCTTCGATCTGCCGCCGTCGATCTGCGCGGCGATCGCGGAAGTCGGCTGTCCCGCATCCACGCTCGAGTTGCTGGAAAACCGCGCCGCGCAGCTCGCGCCGTTTTCCGTGGCGCGCATCGCCGAACGTCACGGGCATCTCGCCGCTATTCGCGAAGCGTTGCTGACCGTGGATGATCTGCCTGCGCCGGTGCGTCTGGGGCTTGCGCAGAAGCTCTCCGACACGCTGACGAAAATGGTGACCGCGCGCGACTGGCTTGCGCCGGACCGCGCCCGCCGTATTGCCGACGAGGCGATGGAGCGATCCACGGTCAACGTTGCCGCGCAAACCCGCGGCAGCGACCTGACCGCGCTTGTCAGCCATTTGCGGTCCATCCGCCAGTTGAACACCGGATTGATCCTGCGCGCCTTGCTGTCGGGCCATATCGAACTGTTCGAGGCGGCGCTGGCCGATCTGTCCGGGCTTCCTTCCAGCCGCGTAGCTGCCATCGTGCACGATCGCGGCGGTGCCGGTTTGAACGCGCTGCTTACGAAAGCGGGACTTCCGGTCTCCACCCATCGCGCCTTCCGCGTCGCGCTGGAAGCCTCCAGCGAGATCGGCTTCATCGGCACGGTGGGCGGCGCGACCCGCCTTCGCCGCCGCATGGTCGAGCGCGTGCTGACCCAGTGCGAAACCTCGGAGACGGTTGCGGAGCCGCTGTTGCTGCTGCTGCGCCGCTTTGCGACGGAATCCGCACGGGAAGAAGCGCGCCTGTTCTGCGACGATCTTGCCGCGGATGATTTTGTCGGTGTGCTGAGTGCGCAGGCCGTGGAAGAGGCCGGCGATTACGGCACATATCAGGCCAATGAGGTCATGGGCGCGTATGATACCGGCGACGTTTACGGAGCGTCCGAGGTCAACACGACATACGACGCTGAAGACACTTACGATGTCTATGCTGCTCACCCGCAGTATCGCGACCGGATCGAGACCGCCCGCTATATCGACGATGCTGCTGCGGACGAATATACCGCACCTGAGGCCTATGCGGTGGTGAATTCCGATCCGCTCTATCACGACGATGCGCTGGCGGAGGACTATCCTCGGCGTGACGATGTGTCCGTACAGGCCTATGTCGATGCGGCGATGGATCGGTTTGACGGATATGACCGCTTTAATCGCAATTATTACTACGAACGGCGGATCGCGGCGTAGGCTTTTCAGAACAGCCGAAATCCAGCGGCTCGCACCTCAGGATGACGCGCTATTGGACGAGATGAGTCCGGCCTCAGCCGGGACAACGCCGGGGGAATTCACCCCTCCGGGACGATGCTCGGCGACATGATCGCTTCGAGATGTTCCGGGCGGTCGCGGTTGACGTGGATCAGATACTCGTCGGCCACGCCGCGCAGCTTCCTGCTTAGTTCATCCGCCATGCCGACGGCACTGATCTTCGACTGTTCGCGATAGATCGCCTGAATGGCGTTCACATGATGCAGGATCAGATCGCCTGGCACCTGCGCCAGATCCGGCGCATGTTCGATGATCCGGCACAGGCTTTCGGCGGCGGCTGCGGCGGTGGGATAACCGAATGTCGCGGCGTCGCCCTTGATGTCATGGGCAGCGCGGAACAATTCCTCGCGGTTCTCGGCGTTCAGTCCGTCGCGCTGCATCGCCGCATGCGCGTTGGAGAGCCGGTCGCATTCGATCCGCATCCAGTCGTCGAACTCGCCGGACAGGCCCGCCAGCGCCTTTTCGGCGCGCGCGACCGGATCGTCCACCTCGTTCTCCTCGGCATACCGCACCATCTTGCGCAGCGGGTTGGGCTGCGAGATGACCTGATGGTCCGCGAAGGTCTCGACCTTGATGTCGGCGGGCGGTTTGCGCGGAGCCATTTCTTTTCCTAGTTTCCGGAACGGACTTTATCGAGCAGCGATGGCTGCTGCATCACCTCGGCGCGTCCGCCATTGCGGCGCTCGACACCGATATAGGCGGCGTTGGCGTTGCGGCGGCGATCGGGTCCGAAGTAATGCTTGGTCTTGATGAAAGGCCGTGGATTGGCCACGACGGTGAGGATGCGCTGATACAGCCCCTTGGCCGAAATCGGCTTGGCCAGGAATTCGGTGACGCCGGCATCGCGCGCCACCATGACACGGCGCTTTTCCGAATGGCCGGTGAGCATGATGATCGGCGCGTAGGGATTGCCCACGCCGTCCGGCTGCCGGATCATCTGCGCGAGTTCAAGTCCGTCGAAAATCGGCATCGACCAGTCGGTGATAACGATGTCCGGCACATAGTGCGAATACATTTCGAGCGCGGTCGCGCCGTCTTCCGCTTCATAGACTTCACGCGCGCCGAACGAATGCAGCAGCGTGCGCAGAATGCGCCGCATGTGCGCGTTGTCGTCGCACACCAGAAACCGCAGCTTGTTGAAGTCGATGATGACCATGCGCAGCCCGAGATGGCGACCCGGGAGCAGGGTACACCTCGCATTAACTATATGCAGGCGCGCTTAACGAATGGTTATCCAAACCGGCTGGGCGGCGGTATCGGAGGGAGGCTCAGAACCCGAATTGTTCGCTGAGAATCCGCTCTTCGAGGCTGTGGCCGGGGTCGAACAGCATGCGGATCGAGATGGTCTTGTCGGCGATGATCTCGACCCGCTGCACATCGCGCGCCTCGTCGTGATCGGCGACGGCGGCGACGGGGCGCTTGTCGGATTCCAGAACCTCGAAAACCACGAAGGCTGTGTTCGGCAGCAGCGCGCCGCGCCAGCGGCGCGGGCGGAACGGGCTGATCGGCGTCAGCGCGAACAGGGCGGCGTTGATCGGCAGGATCGGGCCTTGCGCGGACAGATTATAGGCGGTCGAGCCCGCAGGGGTGGCCACCATGATTCCATCGGCGATCAACTCGGCCATGCGCTCATGCTCATCGACGAGGATGCGCAGGCGCGCAGCCTGATGGGTCTGCCGAAACAGCGAGACCTCATTGATGGCGTGATGGATGTGCACCTTGCCGTGAATGTCGGTGGCACGCATCAGCAGCGGATTGATGACGGTGACCTTCGCGGCGTCGAGCCGGTCGATCAGTCCGTGCGGGCTGAACTCGTTCATCAGAAATCCGACGGTGCCGCGGTGCATGCCGTAGATCGGAATGCCCGAGCGCATGTGCCGGTGCAACGTCTGCAGCATCAGGCCGTCGCCGCCGAGCGCGACGACCACATCGGCCTTGTCGGACGGATGGTTGCCATAGGCGGCGACGAGCTGGGCGAGAGCCTGCTGGGCTTCCGTGCTGGGACCGGCCACGAAGGCAATCCGCCCGTATTTCCCCTGATGATTCCCTGGCGTCGTCATGTCAGCCCTCAAGGCGTGCCGAAAGCGGCGGCGCGCGGGTTTCGTCTATACGAGGTTTCAGGGGCTTGTCGAGGCGCGAAGCGGCCACGCAAAACAGCCCCGCGCGGCCATTGGCCTGTTCGCGGGGCTGGATTGGGGTGGTTAACCGGGCGGGTTAACCGTGATCCGGTCAGTAAGACGTCCGGCCGGTGGTCAGCGCGGCGGCGAGCGACTGATATTCGGAGCTGTCGCGGCCGGCGATAGCTTCGATCTTCGCAAGGTGATGCTTCGCCTGCTCGCGGTTGCCCTGTTCGACCTGCCACAGACCGTAATACTGCCAGGTGCGGACGTGGTTCGGATCGGCCTTCAGCGCGCGCTCATACCAGACGCTGGCGAGCTGATAGTTGCCGAGCTTGCGATAGGAATAACCGATCAGGTTGGCGACATCGGCGCGGTCGTCCTGACCCAGCGACTTGAGCTGGTCGATCGCGGCGGCGTATTCGCCACGCTCATAGATGGCGGCGTAAGCGGTGCGATAGCCCTGCAGGAAGGCCGGGCTGTCCAGCGACGATTTCTTCTCGCCCTTTTTCTTGTCCTTGGGCTGCGATTTGGTGTCGGACGCCGGAGGCGGTGAGGGCGTATCGGACGGCGCGGCCTGAACGGCCGAGGGCGCCGCAATGCAAGCCGAAACAAGAAGCGCCAGAGAAATCTGCCTGATGGTCAAGTTGGTCATACCAAAGCCTCCCGATGATCCGGAAAAGTGATCCTATATCCTTTGTACGTGTTGAACACCCGCCAGGTTCAAACATTCCCGCGCTTTACCGTCATAAATTCGGTGGCGATTAATCCGGGATGCGTCCTCCCGTATATAACCAAACTGTCATGCAGATGAACGGAAACCCCGAAACCGCTTCAGACTGAGTTCAGCACGCGAGACCTAGTGTGACTGCGACGATCGGCAAACCGGCCAACCGACCGGCCCAGCGCCCGATCGCATGACACAGGAGAGTTTCATGTTGAAGATCGTTTCTGCCGCCCTGATCGCCGGGTCGATGATCGCCGCGCCTGCCATGGCCGCGACCGTCATCAAGACTGAGCGCGGCCCGGTGACCAGGATCGTCATCGTCAAGCCCTCGGTCGCGAAGGCCCGCGCGCAGGTTGTTGTGGTGAAGAAGCATCGCCATCACCGCCACCACATGATGAACCATCATCGTCACGGCCACAGCCACAAGGTCGTGATCGTGAAGAAGTATCGTCATATCTGATCGCGACGGCTATTTCCGTGGCCGTTATTGCATAGCCCCCGCATCGAAGCGGTCCACGGAAAGAAGAACGGCCTGCACTCGTCGCAAGATGAATGCAGGCCGGGCTGTTTTGGGGCAGGATTTTCAGAGTCAGAAGGTCATGCCCGCCTTGACCAGGAACATGCGGCCGGGCAGCGGGTAGATGGAATAGGAGCCGGGCGTGAATGCGCTGGCGACGCCATAATCGTAATACTGCGCATCGAGCAGGTTGATCACCGCAGCCGACCAGAAGAACTGGTCATACTTGCCGCTCAGTTTCAGGTCGATGGTTGCGTTGGCGCCGATCAGGCCCTGCGTGTTGGCCTGATCGTTATCGAGACGACGGCTGCTCCAGAAGCGAGCCGTTGCATCGAGCACGGCGTACTGCTGCCAGATATTCCATGTGAAGCCCGCACTTCCGGAAAGCCGCGAAACCAGCGGGACGTCCTTGCCGGTATACTGGCCTTCCTCGAACACCGCGCGTGTATAGGCAAAGCCGCCGCGCAGCCTGAAGGCCTCGTTGATGCGCAACGAGGCCTGGGTTTCCAAACCATATCGGTGCGTCGGATCGAGATTGTAGTTGAAGAACGCCGCCGGATTGAAGTGAATCTCGTTCTTCAGGTGCATGTCATAGAAGCTGGTCTGGATGTCCAGCGGGCCACCATGAATGCGGACGCCGCCTTCGACGTCCCAGGACGTCTGCGTTTTCAACTCAAAGTTCTGCGGAATGGGCGCGAAGGGGAAGGTGCTTTGATAGGCCGGTCCCGTGACAACGCGCTCGTCCACGTTGGGTGTGCGGAATGCGCGTGCGGCACGGGCGAAGACGGCGAAATTCTCGTTGAACCGGTGCTCAAGGCCGACGTGCAGCGCATGATTGGTTTCGTTTTTGTCGAGTGGCGTCGCCTGTGCGGCAAGGCTGCCGGCAGGTGCTGTCGGGTCATACTGATCGCGCGCCTTCAAACTTAGCTGCTGAATACGCGCGCCGTATGAAAAGTCGGTGCTCGGCAACAGCCCGAGCGTCTGCTGCCAATAGCCGGCGATCGTCTGCTGCGAGAGATTGTAGACGTGGTTGGGAGGATCGGAGATCGTGTACTGGCGGTTCGAGCTGTAGCGCGAGTCGTAATAGTCGAGACCGGTCAGGATGCTCGACGTGACACTGCCGAACACGTTCTTCATGCTCAGGCGCGGTGTGATCGACCATGTGGTCAGATCGGAGTCGACATACGCATATGGCGGAACGTCGCCAGGAAAGCTCGGAGTCCATGCCGGATCGCCGAAAAATCCGGACTGCTGCTTCTTGTTGCGGACGCCGCCATCGACGATCAGTTCCGCGCCCGCCCACAACGTCTTTGTGAAACCGGCGGTGGCATTGATGCCTTGCTTGTTGCCGTAATCGTTCGGCGTGTGAGAGCCGCGCGGATCGGTAAGTTCATTGACGATCGGCGCACCGAAGACAACCTGATACATATTCCCGCGCGTCCCGGGAAAACCGAGGCTCTGATTGTCGCCGGACAGGTTCAGGAACGCGGAAAAATCGGGGGTCGTATACCGGATTTCCCCGATCCCGTTCTGCTGATCGAGCTTGTTGTTGCGGCGATACCCATCCGAATGGATCGCGTTGAAGAATGCCGACGACGACCATGGACCATGATTTGTGCTGAACGATGCATTGCCTTCGCGCTGCCCGTAGGAGCCGACGCCGCCTTCGATGCGGCCCGCATAAGGCTTGCCGAGACCCGCGCCTGTTTTGGTGACGATGTTGATGACACCGCCGATAGCGTTGTCGCCGTAGAGCACCGCACCGGAGTTGCCGCGGGTGATCTCGATGCGTTCGATGGACTGAATCGGGATTGTCGAAAGATCGACGCCCTGAAGATCGGCTTCGTTGAGACGACGGCCGTTGATGAGGAACAGGGTGTTCGACGATGCGAACGCGCCGAAGCCGCGCAGGTCGACAACGTTGCCCGCGCCGTTCACCGCGCCGTATAGATTTGTAAGTTGCACGCCCGGCGCGGTGGCGATGATTTCCTGAATCGTCTGGTTCGGCGCGCGCGCGATGTCTTCCGACGTGATGATTGTGGTCGATGCGCCGACGATGCCGATGGAGTTCGCAGCAGCCCCCGTGTTGCTGCCCGCATGGCCGCCGGTGCCGGACAGGCGGGTGGCGTTGACATTGATATCCGGAAGGTTGGCCGCGTCCTGCGCGAGAGCAGGGGTCACAAGCGCGGTACCTGCGAGGCAGGCCGCTGCGAACGAAAGTCCAAGCGTTGCCGCCGGAAGGAAAGATTTGGAAACAGTTGTCACGATAGTGCCCCGCCGATGATGTGATCGCGGAGGCGCGGTGAAAGAGCGCAGGCATGACCGGACATCGCGCAAGGCGCCGCCGGACTGTGATACCCGAGGAATCTGGCCATCGGCCGAACCTCCGCAACAGTTACGTCACGTCACCGCTGCGGAAAGGCCGCCCCCTCGCACGCCCCGTGCGACGGAAGGATGACCGGTACAGGCAGGTCTCCTGGCTCGCGGATCGCCGCCGTTGTCCGCCTTCCCAAGCGCGGCTGAAAAGCCTTTGCTCAGTGGCCTTGTGGACAACGGCTCACCGCTGACAGTTGCGGGGGCAGCTTCGGAATGGCCGCGCGCAGATCGCGCGGCGGCACCGAATTCCCTATTCGCCAGCTTGCGCTGGCACCTGTGCCGTGATTGCAATCAAACGGCGCGGGGTTGCCTTGTCAATGACACAATGTGCAAGAAACCCGGAGGCACGGCTCAGGTCACGGACTTCATCGGAATGCGTTGCAAATTAGTGACATATGGAACGCGCGTGGCGGTACTCCTGCTGGCGCTCGGGCTGAGCGGCTGCTTCTCGACGGGCGGCAGCAATGACGGCCTGTCATACACATCGGACCGCGGCATCGAGAACCAGCCTTATCCCGCGAATTACCGCCCTGAACTGCTCGCGCTGCTGCGGACCTATCTGAACGATCCGTCGGGTGTGCGCGAGGCGGGCATTTCAGAGCCGATGCAAAAGGAAGTCGGGGGGCGGCGGCGCTATGTGGTGTGCGTGCGTTTCAATGCGCGCGGCCCGGGCGGACGTTACCCCGGCGCGAAAGATCGCGCTGGCGTGTATATCGACGGGCGGCTCGATCGTATCGTCGAAGAGGCGGGAGAGCTGTGCGCCGGCGCAACCTATGCACCGTTTCCCGAACTGGAAAAGCTGACGCGGTGACATGCGGTAAGGTTCCCGCCTCCGGAACGAGTGCCGCGTTGCGCCGTTGAAGGAGAATGCGCGATCATTTCTCCTCGATCCTCGGGCTGCTGGCAGCGGCGTTTACAAGTCTTTCCTACATCCCTCAATTGCAGAAGGCATGGCCAAGGGGCGCGACCGAGGATATCTCGGTCAAGATGCTGATGGTGTTATGTACAGGGCTGTCGCTTTGGATCGTGTACGGAGTCATTCGAGAAGACTGGATTGTCGCGACAGCCAATACGGTCGGTCTGTCACTTGTCGGTGCGGTACTGGTCTGCAAGATTCGTGATCTGCGAACCGGCGCGAAGGGGAAAGCATGACTTCGAAATCGGCCGGCCGTCTGGCGCTCTGCCTTCTGCTCTGTCTTGGGGTGGGCATCATCGAATCGGTCGCCACGCGGCCTGAGATCCCGGTGTGGTATGCGGGACTTGCCAAACCTTGGTGGACGCCGCCGGCGGTGGTTTTCCCGATTGCGTGGACCATTCTTTACATCTTGATGGGCATCAGTCTGTGGCGGTTGTGGGATCGCGCGGTGCCGTCACCGGCACGCTCATCCGCAATGACGTGGTTTTTTATCCAGCTTGCATTGAACGCGGCATGGTCGCCGGTTTTTTTCGGCTGGCATGGCACGCGCACGGCGCTTGTGATCATCATCGCCTTGCTGATTGCGATCGCGATGACGATGATCGCTGCGTCTCGCGCGGACAGGACGGCCGCATGGTTGCTGGCGCCGTATCTCGCATGGGTCGCCTATGCGACCACGCTGAACGCCGGCGTGGTCGCAATGAACTGACGATTCAAGAAAAGTGCCGGACGATGGCTTCAAAGCCCCGGCGCCAGGCGCGATAGTTCTCGACCTCGAGCGGGACCGGCTCTGACGCCACGCGCACGATCACCAGTTCGCTGATCGGATCAATGTAAATCCACTGTCCGTGAATGCCGATGCAGCACAGGGTCCGCCGCTTGCGGTCGATCTGGTAGAACTTGCTGCGGTAGGCGGCGTCCGGAAACATCTCGGCGAATTCGCCGCGCGCCCACGCTTCGGGATCGCCGTTGTCGTTGATGTCGTCGATCCACCAGCCGGGCACCACCTGCCGTCCGCCTGCGACACCGCGCTGCCGGATCATTTCGCCGAAACGGGCGAGGTCGCGCGGTGCGGCGCAGATGCCGCCCGCGGCGCGCATCGCGCCTTCCGCATCGACGGTGATACAGGCATCGCTTTCCGCGCCCATCGGCGTCCATAGATACTCGCCGAGCAGATCGGAGAGGGCGCGGCCCGCGGCGCGCTCATAGACCCAGCCGAGCATGTCGGTGTTGGTCGAGACGTAGTGGAAGGTGTGGCCGTGGGGCTTGCCGTCCGCCTTCTGGGTGGCGAGGTAGTCGCGCAGTTGCATCACGCTCTGGCCGGGCTTGATCACATCCCAGCCCACGGCGCGGCGGTAGCGCGCGACATCGCCATCCGGATCGACATAGTCCTCGGTGAACGAGATGCCGACCGACATGTCGAGCAGGTGCCGTACCGAACAGCCGCCATACACCGAGGACGAGACTTCCGGGACGTAATCCGTCACCGGACGGTTCGGGTTGAGAAAGCCCTTGTCGGCAAGAATGCCGCCGAGCGCGCCGCAGATCGACTTGCTCACCGAGAATACGATGTGTGGCGTGAAGCCATCCATGCCGCCCGCGTACCACTCCGCCGCAAGCCGTCCTCGGTGCAGGACAACAAAGCCCTTGGTGTTGGTGGTGCGCAGCGCCTCGCGCAGGATGGTCGGGCCGTTGTTGCCCTCGAAGCCGATACGGCCGAGTTCGGTCGGCGCGCTTTCGAGGGGCGCGGGATGCTTCGATGCCTTGATATTCGCCGTCGGCAGCACGCGGCGGACGTTGTGAAAGCTCCAGTCGCTGTAGGGCTGGGTGCGCCAGTTGGCGAGGGTCACAAGATTCTCCCGCGCCGGCGGGAATTCGCTCATCAGATTTTTTGCAGGACTCTTGGCGGCCGATTTGGATGACATTCGTTTCTTCTCCGGACATCGATTCAATGGGCTGAATCGCTGATTGTTGTTTTTGGGCGCGGCCGGCGGCGATGATCGCGTCGATGATCGCCTTGGCGGGAGACCGCGCGGGCGCATTGTGCGTGTTAATCGGCGCAAGACAACACTGCGCCGCACAACCGGGAGGCCAAACCGGAGAGAATCGGACTCGGAAAGCTCTTTCTGGCAAGAGGGCCCGCAAAAAACAAAGCGCGAGACTCTTGGGGGATGAGGCGGTCAAATCCGAACATGATCCAGACGATTCTCAGACAGTCTTTTGGGGAGCATTTGGCCGTGAACACGATTCTGGTTTTCACCCTGGCCGTTGCGGCGACGCTCAACGCATGGTGCCTTAGCGCCTATCTTTGAGCTGTTCGGCGCGCCAGGCGCGCGGCTTTGCAAATGCAAAGCGGCCGAATCGGAGAACCGATTCAGCCGCTCCCGTGAGTGGACAAGATTATCCAGTCAGTTACCGGACCGAGTTACTTCTTGTTCTCGGTATACTTGAATTCCGGCATGGCCTTGAGCTGCTCCTTGGTGCCGCTCATGACAGCGTGATCCGGATACCACTCGTTCTTGGTCGTGGTCGCCGCCGTGCTGCTGCCAGCCGCTCCCGTCGTCGTTGACGGGCGTGTCGTGGTCGCGGTGCCCGACGAGCCCGGCATCTTGTCCGCCGAGGCCGAGCGCACCGGCTCATCGACCCACTTCAGTTTGTCGAAGCCGACCGCGATGTCGTGCTGACCGACCCCGAGGAATCCGCCGACACCGATCACCACGGCGTTGACCTTGCCAGTCTTGTCGAGAAGGATTTCGCTGATGTCGCCGAGCCTCTCGTTGGCGTCGTTGTAGACGGCTAGACCGACGAGCTTCGAGGCGCGCCAGTTATCGCCCTTCAGGCTGGCCTGATCCGCCGGAGCCGAGACGGCAGGCGCGGCAGCGGGCGAAGCCGGCGTTGTGGTCTGTGCGAACGCCGCCCCACCGGCCAGTGCGGTTCCGAGCAGAGCTGTCGCCACATATGTCTTGATCATCGGATTCTCCTTTCAATCAACCAATTGAAACGGGAGAACCCGAACCGCTCGTTTATGTTCCGGGAACTGTGGCGAATACCATCGCGTCAATGGAGCAGGGTGGTCGCCGCCTTCTCCGAACGCAACGGAACCTCTCCGCTTTCGATCGCGGCATGAAGGTTGTTCAATTGCGCTTCGAGATATTCGTTTGCAACGAGGAGAGCCATCAGCGCTCCGCGCGTGTCACCACCGCATTGTGCGATGACGTCATCAAGGGCATTTTCATAACGGTCATCATGCGGCTTGGCGAAAGTCATGATCATCCTCGTTCCATTTGCCTGGCTCGGGTTTCACCTGCGTCGGGAACGGTGACAGCACCGTGACCGTTCCGGGGCAAAGGGATTTGTCCACGCAATTCACAGGCGTTTTCGTGTGTTTTGGCTGATTTTGCGGACTATTTGCCGGCCCGAGGCGTTATTTCGTGGCCTGTTCCACCGTCCAGACGTCGAAAATCCCGAGGTTGTAGAGGAAGGCCAGGACGGCGATCACGCCGACCGCCGCGATCATGTACTTATGGTGCGTGCGAAACCCGCCGTGTTCCTGCAATACGAAATCTCCCGCCGATAGGCCGTTTATTGGTGGCGCAAATCGCGGGGCCATGCAACGCGAATGCTAGCTTGCTTCGGTTTGTCCCCCGGACTTGCCGAGCAGCTTGCGCGACGCCCAGACGATGATGCTGGCGATCCCGAAAAACAGCGCGCCGACCAGCCGCAGGGCACCCGACAGAAGCTCGGCCACGTCAAACAGATCGAAATACTCAAGCAGCTTGATCAGCAGGATCAGCACCAGCAGCGAGCCCAGAAGCCATTCAGTCATGACGGATCGTCCTTTGCGTGGCCCTCACTCTCCCGCGGAGCAAGGCTCTGCTGGTTGGTCGCGGCGGGAGTTGTGCGGGTTCAGGCGGAACAAGCGAATGCCGGGTGTTTTGCGGTCTTGTCCCGAAGCCGCCGCGCTGATAGCTGTTCCCTCCGGGCCGGCGTAGCACAGCGGTAGTGCAGCGGTTTTGTAAACCGAAGGTCGGGAGTTCAATCCTCTCCGCCGGCACCAGTTTTTCCACGGACATGAGATCAGACAAGGCGGCCGGGATCCGGATCGCGCGCCGTTTGCTGCTTTGCCAACGGCGCGAAGATCAGCAGGCTGCTTACTGTTGGCACCGTCATGTCCGGTTACCTGATGATCGAGGGAATTCTGGATTTCCTCAAATCGCGGCGCGGCGGCCTGGCCGTTAACCTTTCACGTACCGGAATCTTTCTGAAATCGTTCGCAATTGAACGAGTGGGTATGCTTGCGCGTTAGGCTTACCGGACGATTGGGCCGCGCCTTTAACCCCTGTTATCGCCTGCAGGACTAGAGTGGTGCCGCAACAAAGGCATCATCCATGCGTGCGATCTCGGCTCTGGCGATACTGATCGGAACGGCGGCGGCGGCGGTGGCCGACACCGGTCCGCTGGTCGTGATTCCGGGGCGGGCCGGTGTGCCCGTCATCCTCAATGGCCGCGATGTCTCGTATTCGGTCGTCGAGGGCGAATGGGGTCTTGCCAGGAATTTCAAGAATGCGCCGCGTGTCTATGGCGGCTGGGACAGCTACGCCGGACGCGAGGTCGGACATTATTATCCGACGGCGGGTCGCCAGCCGGGTTACGGCCGTCTCGAGATCGAGCCGCCCGCGAACCGCGCGCTGCCGCAGCCAGCCGAAAGCTATCAGCGCTCCTGGTCGGCGCAGTCCGCGCCGCCGGCGCCGCAGCAGTACTATGACGTTCCCGAATATCCGCCGGCCATCATCGAAGCGCCGCGTGATCACGGCTACCGGCCCAATGGTTTCAAGCCGAGCTACCGGCCGAATGGTTTCCGGCCCGATCTGAAACAATAACGAGACCAAACAAAAGCGTTTAACAGGAGAGAGTAATGCGTCAGACGATTGCAGGATTGATTGCGGGCGTGGCGTTCGCCGCGACGATGGCGACGGCGGCACCCGCGCAGGCATGCGCGGTGACCGATCCATGCGGCAGCTACGGCTATTATGCCTACAACTACGGATGCGGCTATGGTTACGGCGGCTGCGGCGTGCGCGAGCGCCTCGCGCGTCCGGACTTCTATCAGCGCTACGCCAGTCCCCAGTATTACTGGGTCAACCAGGGTCCGACCTATACCGGTCCGGGCGCTTTCGCGCCGGTGCCGACCTATCAGGAGCGCGCCGTGGTCGGCTCACGCTATTACGGACGGCCTTACCGTTATGACTACGATGGCGGCCCGTATGGCAACGCCACCAGCCATTACTATGACGGCGCGGCAGTGCAGGGACCGGCGGTCTATAGCTATCGCTTCGCCCGCCGCCACGCCTATCGCGGCTATCGCCATGCGCATTACCGCGCATATCATGGCGTCAGGCATCACCACGCGCACCGTCATCACGGTCACTATGGTCATCGCGTGAAGCCGCTGCGCTACAAGTATTGATCTGAATCTGGATCGAGATTTGAACGCCCGTCTGCATCACGCAGCCGGGCGTTTCGATTCAGCCCATCAGGCCGAGACGGCTGGTGCCGATGTAAAGCGCCAGCACGGCGGCGTTCGACACGTTGAGGCTCTTGATCGCGCCGGGCATATCCATGCGCGCGACCACGGCGCAGGTTTCACGGGTGAGCTGGCGCAGGCCCTTGCCTTCCGCACCCAGCACCAGCGCCAGCGGCGCGCGCAGCGGCACGGCGGCAAGATCGCCCTGGCCCTCGCTGTCGAGGCCGACGGTGAGGAAGCCCGCATCGTTCATCTCGTTCAGCGCCCGATGCAGGTTCGGCACTTCGACGATCGGCACAAGTTCAAGCGCGCCGGAGGCGGACTTCGCCAGCACGCCGGTGGCTTCGGGGCTGTGCCGCCCGGTGGTGACGATGGCTTTGGCGCCGAAGGCCGCGGCCGAGCGCAGGATCGCGCCGACATTGTGTGGATCGGTGATCTGGTCGAGCACCAGCACCACACCATCCTGCGGAAGCTCGTCGAGATGCAGACCGGGCAGGGGATCGGCTTCAACGAGCAGACCCTGATGTACGGCATCCGGGCCAAGCCGCCGGTCGATATCGGCGGGATGCACCAGTTCCGGCGCCACGCGGATGTCGATCTTTTCGTCTGCCAGCCGCCGCTCGGCATTCTCGGTGACGAACAGCTTGCGGATGCGGCGCTGCGGATTGGCCAGCGCCATGGTGACCGGGTGCCAGCCATACAGAATCACCGGGCCTTCGCCTTTGCCGTGCCTTCGGCCGCCCTTGGCATCCCGGTCGCGCCAGGATGGACGTCCGCCGCCCGGAGACCGTCCTTCAGGCCGGCCCTCCGATCGTCCCTGATGGGGCTTTCCATGCGGGTTCCGGTCGCGGTCCTTGCCGCGTCCGCCGCCTTCTGGCCCGCCAAAACGTGATGTCCGGTCGCGATCGCTCATGCGGCCTTGTCCCACGGGATTGGAATAATGGCAATTTTCGGCTTTTCGCGGCGGGACAGGAAATGTGACAATTATCCCGCCGTTGGTTGACTTTACCCCGCCGCTTCGCCCATAAACGCGCCGACCGGGCGCCCGTTCACGGGCACGCTTTTTACCGTCATCCATGGCCGTTCCACCGCCCCGTTCGGGTGGGCGAAGGTGTCGGATGATGTCGAGCGGGGGAGTGTCCCGAGTGGCAAAGGGAGCTGACTGTAAATCAGCCGCCGTATGGCTTCGAAGGTTCGAGTCCTTCTTCCCCCACCATCTTTGAAAAATCGCCCGGAATTGAATTCCGGGCGATTTTTTATTGCGTGTCGCTGTCCTCGACGGGCGGCCTTGCTGACCGGAGCAGGGCGCCGATCGGACTCAGTGATAGTGTCGGTGGTGGCGGCGAACCTTGCGCGGCTTCACTGCGCGGTAGCCGGGATCAGCGTAGCGGCCCTGTTCGGCAAAGGCGAAGACCGGATTGACCTGGCAATAGGCCCGCCGTCCCGACGCGCTCGCCATGCACTGCGCGTAGGTGTTGTAATAGCAGGTGCCCGGCCCGGCCGCCCATCCTTCGACCAGACAATAGCGGTAATCCCGGGCTTCCGCCGATCCGGTGCCGAGGATGGCAGCGCCCGCCAGGGCTAGAGCGGCGATAACTGCGTTGCGCATAGACGTTCTCCCGGTTGGAGTTGGTTGATAACCAGAACATTCCTGCGGAAATATGGTTCCGCGGCGGCCCGGCTTCAACTCAATCATGGTTGAGGCGGCGGGACGGCCATGCTAGTGCTCGCCGCGCCGCGGGTGTAGCTCAATGGTAGAGCAGCAGCCTTCCAAGCTGAATACGAGGGTTCGATTCCCTTCACCCGCTCCAGCCGCTTTGTCAGACATTCCATCTGCCGATTTTCACCCGCAAAAGGCGCGGACGATCCTGCGCGTGCTCGGGTCGGTTTCGATGGTGACGCGCTCGCGCCGGTAATCCATGGTCACGCCCTGGCCGGGCCTGATCTGGCGGACAATCGTGGCCCCGGTCAGCCGCTTCGCCCTGCGATCGGAAATTCTGTTTTTCCCCGTCAGGGCCTCGGCAGCGGACGGATTGCAAAGACCGGCGCGCGGCGGTGTGGCCGCCTGCGATCCCGACCAGCAACCCGCGATGATGAGGCCAGCGATGGCCAGACCGGCGACGCGATCAGTGTGGATCATGAAATGATTTCCTCCGAGGCTGCTTCAGATTGTCTGCAACGAACGCGCATCTTCACGAATCGTCCAGCTTGTTGAGGTCGCGCACCGACTGCATGATCGGCTCGAAGTTCGAGCGCGCATCGAGCGCGTCGAACAGTTGCGCGGTGTCGGAGAGCAGGGCGTGGGAGCGCTGGAGGGCGATCCGCACGTCGTCATGAGGCGTGTCCGACAGGCGGCCGTGTCCTGACAGCAGGATTTTGGAATCCAGTCCGCGCAGCCGTTCCAGCGACTGGATGTAGTCGCTGATGCTGCCCGATCCGAACACACCGCCCATCACGCCACCGGGCATCAGGGTATCGGCGGCGAACAGCAGGCCCTTGTCCTGATCGAACAGGCTGATGCACGCGGATGTATGGCCCGGCGTATACATCACTGTCAGCCGGAAGTTGCCGAGGTCGATCAGGTTGCCTTCCTCGAGCCAGATGTCGATGTCGATCGGCACATTTGGCTCGTTGAACATCTTGCGCAGCATCGAGAAGTCATCGCGCAGCATGATCTTGTTGGCGGCGAGGCGGTGCGCGGCAATGATCGTCCGCCCCTTGAAATGGTACGCGGCGCCGATGTGGTCGAGATGCTCATGGCTCAGGACCACCATGTCGATATCTGCGGGGTTCACGCCCAGATGCGCGAGACAGTCCAGAAGATACGGGTAGTTCGATGACAGGCCGACGTCGATCATGAGGGTCCGCTTGCTGCCGCGAACCAGATAGGCATTGGCCGCGCGGTTCTTGAACCGGATCTGGTAGACATTCTCGGCGGCCTGAATCAGAGAACAGACGTCGTTGTTGAGAAGGATCGGGAAGGGCGATGGCTTGTGATCGCTCATGACGCGGGTGTCCGGAAGTTCGCTGCGTTGGACGCGCGCAGCCGCTTGCTCAAGGCATCCATGACCATCAGCGCGAAGGCGGGCTGCTGGCTCACGAGATAGACAAAGCGGGCGTGATTGATCCGCATCACGCGTGTGCCGTCGGCGGCGGCGATGGCGGTGGCCGACCGCGCGGAGCCGTCGATCACGGCCATCTCGCCGAAGAATTCGCCCTTGCCGAGCGAGGCGATGGCGGTCCGGCCTGCGGTCCCCGTCTTGACGATATCGACCTTGCCTTCGAGGACGACGAACAGCTCGCGGCCGCTCGATCCTTCCTCGAAAATGACCTCGGAGGCATCGTAGTCGTTGATGCATTTCTCGATTGTCATGACGCACCCGGCCTGTCGGCAGACGGTTCAGCCCCATCATACTAGGACGGAATTGGCCGGGTGCAATCGGTACCTCCACCGGGCCGCGCGGTACCGCAAAGCACAAACGAGAGGTGTTAGGTGGGCTTCATGTTCGACATCACCATGGTCGCGACATCGGTATAGGTGTTCACCATCGGCCCCACGAACCGGTGCATCGCATTCTTCGACACCAGCAGGTCGTGCATCACGAGGTGATCGACGCCGGTGGTGAGGAAGCAGATCACGGCATCGCGCGGCGTCTCGATGATCGGCTCGCCTTTCACGTTGAACGAGGTGTTGATGAGCACTGGCACGCCGGTCAGCGCATCGAACTCTTTCAGCAGCTTGTAGAGCATCGGATTGGTCGCCTCGCGCACCGTCTGCACCCGCGCGGTGCCGTCGACATGGACGATGGCCGGGATTTTGTCGCGCCATTCGGGGCGGACATTCTTGGCGATCAGCATGAAGGGCGAGTCTTCCTCGCCTTCAAAAATTTCCTTGGCGCGTTCGTAAAGCACAATCGGCGCGAACGGGCGGAACGGCTGGCGGTGTTTCACCCGGCTGTTGAGGATGTCCTTCATCTCGGGCTTGCGCGGATCGGCGATCAGGCTGCGGTTGCCGAGTGCGCGCGGGCCGAATTCGGAGCGATCCTGAAACCAGCCGATCACCTTCTGATCGGCCAGCAGTTTCGCGGTGTCGCGGGCGATGTTGTCGCTCTTCACTTGAGTCGTCTGAATTCGCACCAGCGGCTTGCTCGCCGCCTGCGTGATTTCATCCTCGGAATAGCGCCGCCCGACATAGGCGTGCTCCATCACGAAATTGCGCTTCTGCTTGAGAATTTCGATCCAGCCGTAATAGGCGCAGCCGATGGCGATGCCGTCGTCGCCGGCGGCCGGCTGAATCCAGACATTCTCGAAGCCGGATTCGCGGGCCACGCGGCCGTTGGCGACGCAGTTGAGCGCGACACCGCCCGCGATGCAGAGATTTTTCGCGCCCGTGGTTTCGCGCAGCCACGCGGCACGGGCGAGCAACACTTTCTCGGTGTCGTCCTGCACGCGCCAGGCGAGATCCTCCCAGTGCTTCATCAGCGGGCTGGTTTCCCACTTCTGGCCGGTGTCCATGATGTAGGGCTTGTTCAGTTCGGACGTCCAGCGCGGAACGGTGAGGACGTTGTCCTTGATGGACATCAGCGATCTGACATTGCCGTGACGCCCGTAAGGCGCGAGGCCCATCAGTTCTCCACACTTGTTCCAGTCGCCGAAGATGTAGGTCGAGGCGCGGCTGTAGAGCGCGCCGAGGCCGGGCATGTTGTAGAATTCATCGCTGAGGAAGCCGCGATCCGGCTCCATCCAGACCTTCTTGAGACATTCGAGCGTGGTGCCGGCGAACTTGTAGTAGCTCTCGGACTCGCGCGCGAGCGGCGTCGCGGTGTCGCTCTCCGGAAATGCCTCGTTGACGTCGGCGCGGTAGCTGCCGACGCCGTCGACGATCATCACCACGCCATCCTCGAAGGGAGATACGGCGAAGGCGCTATAGGCGTGGGCGAGGTGGTGCGAGATCGACACCACCTTGTCGGATTGCGAATGAAAGTAGGGATGGCTTTTGGCGTCGGCCCGTTCGTATTCCGGAAGAAATCCCGGCATGTCCTGATACAGCAGCCGGTCTTCCATTTCAGGCACCGGGAGGATGTAGCAATTGCGGACCACCAGATCGACGTCATCCAGCGTGATGCCCTCGGCATCGAGGCAGTAGTCGATGACGTCTTTATAAAAGCCGCTGGCATGTTTCTCACGGGTGATGCGTTCCTTGGCGATCGCATAGGCGATCTCGCCGTCCCGCAGCAGGCAGGCGCTCACGTCATGGTCGTAGGTATTAAGGCCGAGGACGTATGTGTGTTTTTTTGGCATGGACCGACTTTCGGAACGCGGGCGGGCTTGAACGGTTTGTGATCACAATTGTCCGGATGGTTCAAAGTTGTCTCGCAATTGCGAGATTATTTCGTTCAGCATGATGAACACCGGTTCAGCAAAGGCTTTGCAATCTGGAGAAAAGCATTGAGACATGGCGAGACTTTGCAGGTTAACGCCAATCGAGAGGTGGAGTGCATTGACCGGCGCGGCCCAATGACCCTAATCTGCCGCCGGATGAATCGTAAGACGTCTTGTTTTTGACGATCTATTTTCCGAACGTGCCTGAACGGGACGCAGGCTCGTGAGTTTAATCCGCGGAAGTGCTCCGTAGCGTTTCCGGAATGGAGGTGCCCTTAATGACTGAGATCAAGACACGTTCCAACTTTCTGAAGCGTGCCCTGGCGGCGGCGGCGCTGGTGCTGGTCTATTCGATCAGTTTCATCGGTTCGTCGTTTGTCGCGGCGACCGCGACGTCGACATCGGCGGAAGCCCGTGGCCGAGGCCGTGGGCGCGGCCGTGGTGGCGGCTGGGCTCGCGGGCGCGGCCGTGGCCGTGGGTGGTACCGTGGCCGTGGCCGCGGGTATGGCTTCATCGCTCCGGGCTGCTATTGGAGCCCGCGCTGGGGCCGGGTTGTCTGCCCGTACTAAGACCCGCGCACGCGCTCAGGCGACGTGCATGACAATACGAGGTGCGCCGGGTTTCCGTCGCACCTCGTTTTCGTTTGACTGGTCTGTGGCGGGCTTGCCGCCGTCAGGACTTGCGCGAGCCGGAGGCGCGGGCCGGCAGCGGGGTCGGAACGCCGGTGCCGCCGACAAGCGCGTCGTGCGCCGTCGATACGATCCGCCGGATGATGTCATCGACATCATTGAGATCGCACAGCCCGCCTGACAGTTTCTTCAGCCGCTCGCTGTCGGTGACGGTCTGGCGGATCATCGCCAGCGCGAAATGCAGGCCCCAGTAAATGTCGACTTCATCGCGATGGGGCAGGGCGAGACGCAAGGCTGTCGCAAATCTCTGCAAATGTCTGAATTCACGATCGACGATCTTCTTGATCGGCGGAACGGTTTCGACCGAGGCGCGTGTCATGAAACGCGCTGCGGCCGAGCGCTGCTGATCGGGGCTGAGACACCAGCGCAGCGGCGGGCTGACCAGCGCGCGCAGAATAGCTTCGACGCTCGCGCGGCCGCCGCCTTCAAGCTCCGCAGCCTTGAGTTCGGCAAACCGTTCGCGATTCAGCACGGTGGTGCGGCTGACGAACAGATCGGCAAGCAACTCGTCCTTGGAGCCGAAATGATAATTCACCGCCGCGAGATTCACGCCGGCTGCGGCCACGATGTCTCGCATCGTCACCTCGCCGAAGCTGCGTTCGGCCCAGAGCATTTCTGCGGCGGTCAAAATGGCGGTCTTGGTCTGGTCGCTCGACATCGAAGCCATCTCTGGAAGTTGAGAAGAGGTGCCATGCAAAAGCGCGTGTGCAATTTCGCGCTGCGGAACAAAATCATACATTTGTTTGATCGGCCGCTTGCCATTCAAACAAATGTATGAAATCAACCTAGCAGCAAGATTGCAGCGCGGCAAGACATCCACATAACGATCATGGAACGTCAGTACTGCTGACCTTCATCGCCGTGTGGACAGCCCGTCGCGAGTGTTGCAAGACCGTCGTTAACACAAGAGAGGACCGCCCTATGGATTTCACAATGTCCGCGCGCCAGACCGAATGGCGCAATCGCGTTATTTCGTTCATGGACAAGCACGTTCGTCCGGCCGCCCCAATCTACAAGGAGCAGGATGCGAAGGGTGATCGCTGGAAAGTGATCCCGATCCTCGAAGACCTGAAGAAGAAGGCGAAGGCCGAGGGTCTCTGGAACATGTTCATGCCGCCGAACGAGCATGAAGACGACGAATTCCGTGGCGCCGGTCTGACCAATCTCGAATACGCGCTGCTCGCAGAACAGATGGGCCACTTCTACTGGGCCTCCGAAGTGTTCAACTGTTCGGCGCCCGATACCGGCAACATGGAAGTGTTCATGCGGTACGGCACCAAGGAGCAGAAGCGCCAGTGGCTGAAGCCGCTGATGGAAGGTGAAATCCGTTCCGCGTTCCTGATGACCGAGCCGGCGGTGGCGTCGTCCGACGCAACCAACATCGAAACCAGCATCAAGCGTGATGGCGATCATTATGTCATCAACGGCCGCAAGTGGTGGTCGTCGGGCGCAGGCGACCCGCGCTGCAAGATCGCGATCCTGATGGGCAAAACCGATCCGAACGCGCCACGCCATCAGCAGCAGTCGCAGATTCTGGTCCCGCTCGACACGCCCGGCATCACCATTGAGAAGATGCTGCCGGTGTTCGGCTTCGACGACGCGCCGCACGGCCATGCGCAGATTCTGCTCGAGAACGTCCGCGTTCCCGTCAGCAACATCCTGCTCGGCGAAGGCCGCGGCTTCGAGATCGCGCAGGGCCGTCTCGGACCGGGCCGCATCCATCACTGCATGCGCACCATCGGCGCCGCCGAAGAAGCGCTTGAGAAGATGGTCAAGCGCCTGTCGTCGCGCACAGCGTTCGGCAAGAAGATCATCGAGCAGTCGGTGTGGGAACAGCGCATCGGCGAAGCGCGCACCAACATCGAAATGACCCGTCTGCTCTGCCTCAAGGCGGCGGACATGATGGACAAGGTCGGCAACAAGACCGCGCAGCTCGAAATCGCGATGATCAAGGTCGCGGCTCCGAATATCGCGCTCAAGATTATCGACGATGCGATCCAGGCCTTCGGCGCCGCGGGCGTTTCCGATGAAGCCGGTCTGGCGAAGTCCTATGCCGGCATCCGTACGCTGCGTCTGGCGGACGGTCCGGACGAGGTTCACAACCGGGCCATTGCACGGCTTGAGCTTCGGAAGTATTCCAATCAGTAACGTGCTCTGTGACGAGACGGGAACCGTTTCGTCACGGACACGCGGCCAAAACTTGAAAATCTGGGGCGCGATCCGTTCGACCTGAACGGGTCGCGCTTCAAGTGAGTTGAGAAAAGATTGGAAATCGCATGGGTCTGGGTGTGAGAGACGACGCTGATTTTTCCGGCACCAAGCCGGTCGAGGAGCGTCACCGCGTCAACGAGGCGAATCTCGCCGAATGGATGGGGTCGCATGTTGAGGGATTTGCAGGGCCGCTGACGGTCTCGCAGTTCAAGGGCGGTCAGTCGAATCCGACCTATCGCCTCGACACACCGAAGACGTCTTACGTCATGCGCCGCAAGCCGTTCGGCAAATTGCTGCCGTCGGCCCATGCGGTGGATCGCGAATTCAAGGTGATCGCGGCCCTGCATGCGCAGGGCTTTCCGGTCGCGCGCGCCTATGCGCTTTGCATGGACGACACGGTGATCGGCGCGGCCTTCTACATCATGTCGATGGAAGAAGGGCGCGTGTTCTGGAATCCCACGCTGCCGAGCCTCGAGCCCAAGGAACGTCATGCGGTCTTCACCTCGAAGATCGAGACGCTGGCGAAGCTGCACAGTTACGATCCGGAGAAGATCGGGCTGGGCGACTTCGGCAAGCCCGGCAATTATTTCGCGCGGCAGGTCGACCGCTGGACCAAGCAGTATCGCGCCTCTGAAACCGATCCGATTCCGGAAATGGATCGCCTGATCGAGTGGCTGCCCAAGACCGTGCCGCACCAGGCGCGTGTCTCCGTCGTCCATGGCGACTATCGCCTCGACAACATGATCTTCCATGCCGACAAGCCGCAGGTGAAGGCTGTGCTGGACTGGGAACTGTCGACGCTGGGCGATCCGATGGCCGACTTCGCTTATCTTCTGATGCAGTGGACGATGCCAGGACTCGATGGCGCCGATTTCCGCGGCCTCAACATTCCGAACATGAAGGAAGCGGAAGATATCTACTGCAAGGCGGCGGGCGTTCCGCCCATCGAAAATCTCAACTGGTACTTCTCTTACAACCTGTTCCGCCTCGCGGGCATCGTGCAGGGCATCGCCAAGCGCATTGTCGATGGCACCGCGGCCAACGCGAAGGCGCAGGAGTCGGCCTCCCGACGCATTCCGCTGGCGCAGGCCGCATGGGCCTACGCCCAGAAGGCCGGCGCGGTCTGAGCGCGACTGTTTCGACGTGACGCGCGGCTTCGCGCGTCACTCAAATTCATCAAGAACAATCCGGAGAACGTCATGGGTCGCCTCGAGGGCAAGTCCGTCATCATCACCGGCGCGGGCAGCGGCATCGGCCGCGCAGCGTCGCTGCTGTTTACCAGGGAAGGCGCGAAGCTGATCGCCGTCGACAAGACCGAGGGCGTCAAGGAGACCGTCGAGCAGGTGCGCAAGGCCGGCGGCACGGCCGAAGCCGTGCTCGCCGATGCGGGTCTTGAAGACGACGTGAAGGGCTTCATTGCCAAGGCGATCTCCGCTTATGGCAAGCTCGATTCAATCTGGGCCAATGCCGGCATCGGCGGCGGCCTCGTGCCGCTCGCGGATCAGACGCCGGAACACTGGCAGGAAGTTTTGCGCGTCAACCTGATCGGGCCGTTCCTCGCGGTGAAGCATTCGATCCCGCACATGGTAAAGCAGGGCCATGGCTCGATTGTCTGCACCGCATCGGTTGCGGGCCTCAAGGCCAACGCCAGCGGCCATCCCTATGCGGCGAGCAAGGCGGGCGTCATCAGCCTGGTGCAGACCACCGCTTACTCGCTCTCGGGCACCAATGTCCGCATCAACGCGGTGTGCCCCGGCCTGATCGAGACCGGGATGACCAAGCCGATTTTCGACGGCGCGAAGGAGCGCGGCACCGAGGGCAAGATCGGCCAGCTCAATCCGCTCAAGCGTCCGGGCCAGCCGCACGAACTGGCGGCGATGGGCCTGTTCCTCGCCAGCGACGAAGCGTCCTATGTCAACGGACAGGCATTCCCGGTCGATGGCGGTCTCACCGCGTCGATGCCGTATGCCGGCAAGCCGATCTGAGGCAACGCGATGTCGAGTGCTCCCGCCAAGCCGTTTGTCGCGCAACACGCTGTCCCGGCGGGGGTGACATCCACGCGCTGGTGGTGGGTGCGTCATGCGCCGGTGCGGGAGGACGGCGGCAACATCTACGGCCAGTACGATATCGGCTGCGATTGCAGCGACACCGTTGTCTTTGAGGGTGTCGCAAAATTCCTGCCGCGCGATGCGCTCTGGTTTTCCAGCAACCTGAAGCGCACGCACCAGACGGCAGCGGCGATCTGGGCGGCAGGTTTCCCCAAGCCCGACCAGATGTTTCAGGATAAAGCCTTCGCCGAACAGGATCTCGGCGAATGGCAGGGCATGAACCGCGCCGCGTTCTTCGCCGCGCGTCCGGCGTCCATCGCGAGTTACTGGTTTGCGCCCGCGCATGAGCGCGCGCCGGGCGGCGAGAGTTTCAACGACCTGTCCAATCGCACCGTGGCGGCGATCCGCCGCATCAGCACCGAGCATTCAGGCCGTGATATTGTCTGCGTCTCGCATGGCGGACCGATCAAGGCGGCGATTGCGCATGCGCTAGGCCTTGAGGCGGGCGCGGGCTTCGCCTTCACCATCGACAACTGCTCGGTGACGCGGCTCGATTTTCTGACGAGCGACGGCCACAGCGGCTGGCGTGTCCCGATGATCAACCAGCAGCCGTGGATCGCCAGCCATGCGCACGATGCCATGCATCAGCCCGCGGGGCCGGAAGTCACCAACAAGCTCGGATAAAGGTTCATCGTCATGGCCGGGCTTGTCCCGCCATCCACGCCTTGATGAACGATCGAACAGACGTGGATGCCCGGGACAAGCCCGGCCATGACAAACGAAAGATCGAAAGGGAGAACAAAATGACTCTGTTCGACATGACCGGAAAGAATGCCGTCATCACCGGCTCCACCAAGGGCATTGGCCGCGCCATCGCCGAGCGCATGGTCGAACATGGCGCGCGGGTCGTGATTTCGTCGCGCAAGCAGGACCAGTGCGATGAGGTGGCGAAGGAGATCAACGACAAGTACGGCAAGGGCAAAGCCATTGCCGTCGCCGCGAACATTTCCAGCAAGGAAAACCTCCAGAACCTCGTTGATGAAGCCAACAAGGCGTTCGGCAGGATCGACGTGCTGGTCTGCAACGCGGCATCGAATCCGTACTACGGGCCGCTCGCAGGCATCTCCGACGATCAGTTCAACAAGATTCTCGGCAACAACATCGTCGCCAACAACTGGCTGATCAGCATGGTGGTGCCGCAGATGATCGAGCGCAAGGACGGTTCGATCATCATCGTGTCGTCGATCGGCGGCCTGAAGGGGTCGACTATCCTCGGCGCCTACGCGATCTCCAAGGCGGCCGACATGCAGCTCGCGCGCAATCTCGCCTGCGAATACGGACCGCACAATGTGCGGGTCAACTGCATCGCGCCAGGCCTGATCAAGACCGATTTCGCCAAGGCGCTGTGGGACAATCCGGACAACCTGAAGGCCTCGACCGCGCGCTCGCCGCTGCTGCGCATCGGCATTCCGGATGAAATCGCAGGCGCTGCGGTGTTCATGGGGTCGGCGGCCGGCAACTTCATGACCGGCCAGACAGTCGTGATCGACGGCGGCGCGACGATTAGCTAAACCTGACGAAGGGCAGCGTCCCGTCAAACAGCGAGATCGTCATGGCCGGACTTGTTCCGGCCATCCACGTCTTGATGATCTTGACGACAAAAGACGTGGATCACCGGGACAAGCCCGGTGATGACATCGTGTGTGTTGCGAATGCCTGCTTACTCCACCGCCGCGTAGACGAGGCTGCGCACCAGCGTGCGGAAGTATTCGCGCTGGCCGGGGCCCTGCGAGAGGAACACCGCGAACAGCTCTTCCTTCGGGTCGATCCAGAAGAACGTGCCCGCCATGCCGCTCCAGAAATACTGGCCGACGGAGCCGGCGAACGGCGCCATGCCCTCATCGGTGCGTACGGCGAAGCCGAGACCGAAGCCATGGCCAGGCGGCAGGAGATGCGACTCGACCTTGACGTTTGGCGCAAGGTGGTTCGACGCCATGAAGGTCAGCGTCTTGCGGCCGATCACGCGGTTGCCATCCAGCGCGCCGCCGTTCAGCAGCATCTGGCAGAAGCGGGCATAATCCATCGCGGTGGACACCAGCCCGCCGCCGCCCGATTCCATCTTCGGAATTTCCAGCGGATCGAACAGCATCACCTTGTCGCCGGTCCAGGGATCGGTGGCGAACGGCTGCGCGATGCGCGACTTGTTGTCCGGCGCGGTGTGAAACGCGGTTTCGTTCATCTGGAGCGGAGCGAGAATGCGCTCGCTCAGGAACGCACTGAGCGGCTTGCCGGACACGACTTCGATGACACGGCCCAGAATGTCGGTGGAGCGGCTGTAATTCCATTCAGCGCCGGGCTGGCACATCAGCGGCAGGCTCGCGATCAGCCTGGCGTGTTCTTCGTTGGTGATGTCGCGGCGGAACGGCTTCGCCTTGATGTACATCCGCTGCACCATGCCGTTGCCGGTGATCTCATACGAGATGCCGGAGGTGTGGCGCAGCAGGTCCTGAATGGTGATCGGCCGCACCGGCAAAGCGAACTCCAGTGCTCCGTTGCGCTCGACACCGACTTTCTGGCCGGCGAATTCCGGAATGTATTTGGACAGCGGGTCGTTCAGCAGAATGTGCCCGTCCTCGACCAGCGTCATGATGCCGAGCGACACCAGCGGCTTGGTCATCGAGAAAATGCGGAAGATGCTGTCTTTGGCCATCGCCGCGCTGCCGGCGGGGTCCTGCTTGCCCTGCGCCTCGAACCAGCCGATCTGGCCCCGCCGCGCCACCATCGACACCACGCCGGGCGTGGTGCCCTTATCGATTTCGCGCTGGAATGCATCGCGCATCGCCTGAAGACGAACCGATGACAGGCCGATGGCCTCCGGCTTGGCGGAGGGAAGGGCGGGTGTCGCTTTCGCGGCGCTAGGGGTGGCGTGAACGTTCATGTTGCCTCCGGCTTTTTATTGTTTCGCATCAGGGCCGGACATGGTTGAACCGGCAGCGTCGCGCGCAGATTGATACAAAAATCCGCGATTGAACAGGGTGGCGGACGCAATGCCGCCCGGCACGGACTGGGGGCCGGGTGGTCATGACAGTGAGGCAGGCGAGTTGATGACGGACGCAGGCGCGAAAAAGCTGGCGAAAGATGGCTGGACGATTGTCGAGGACGACGGATTCCTGAATCTGGTCGGGCCGCTCTGGCATCGCCCGAACGATGCGACGGGCGAATACGCCATCGCCGCGCAGCCCAAGCACAAGAACCGGCGCGGCTTCGTGCAGGGCGGACTGCTGATGACGCTGGCGGACCGCTCGCTCGGCATGGCCGCGCGTCAGGGCAGCGGCGCCAGCGCGGTGGTCACCATCCAGATGGATACGCATTTCATCGACGCGGCGAAAATCGGCGAACTGCTGGTCTCGACGCCGCGCGTGGTCCGCAGCACCCGCACGCTGATTTTCCTGAACACGGAACTGACGGCGGATGGCCGCTGCGTCGTGATGGCGAGCGGCGTGTTCAAGATCATGAAAGGCGCGGGCTAGATAGTCTGGCTGCACTCAACAAAAAAGCCGCCCGATGGGCGGCTTTTCACCTTTGACTGGAAGGTTGGCTTACGCCGCGCGCACTTCGCGCAGGAAGGCGTCGACCTGCGCTTTCAGCGTTTCGCCGTTCAGCGACAATTCGGCGGCAGACGAGACCACCTGATCCGCGGCAACGCCGGTTTCGCGGGCGGCATCGCGGACGCCGACGATGTTCGCCGAAACTTCCCCCGTGCCCTTGGCGGCCTGCGACACGTTGTGAGCGATCTCTCGAGTCGCCGCGCCCTGCTCCTCGACAGCGGACGCGATAGCGCTCGCAATCTCGTTGACCTTGCTGATGGTGCGGGTGATGCCGTCGATGGCTTCGACCGAGGTCCGGGTCGCGGACTGGATCGAGCCGACCTGCGCGGAGATTTCGTCGGTCGCCTTCGATGTCTGGCTAGCCAGCGCCTTCACTTCCGATGCGACCACTGCAAATCCACGTCCGGCTTCGCCCGCGCGCGCCGCTTCGATGGTGGCGTTGAGCGCGAGCAGGTTGGTTTGCTCGGCGATTTCGCTGATCAGCTTGACCACGTCGCCGATCTTCTGGGCGGCCATGGCCAGTCCCTGAACCTCGGCATTGGTGTCGTTGGCCTGCTTGGCGGCATGACCGGCGACCTGCGCCGATTCATTGACCTGCTGGGCGATCTCGCTGATCGAGGCGTTGAGTTCCTCGATCGCGGCGGCGACGGCCTGCGCGTTGGCGGAGGCTTCTTCCGAGGCTTCCGCAACCGTCGCGGTCTGTTGCGTGGCTTCCTCGGCGGTGCGCGCCATGTTTTCGGCGGTGCTGCGCAGTTCGGTCGACGCCGCACCCACGGCATTCACGATACCGCCGACGCCGGATTCAAAGCGCTCGGCAAGGGCGAGCACCGCGTTGCGGCGCTCGGCTTCCGAGGCAATGCGCTGATCTTCCTGCGCGGCGCGCAGGCGGCCGGTTTCGATCAGGCTGTCCTTGAACACTTCCACCGCGCGCGCCATCGAGCCGATTTCGTCGCGGCGGTCCGCACCCGGCACCACCACATCATGCTGGCCCGAGGTGATCGCGCGCATGGCGGCCTGCAGCGCCACGATCGGACGCGCGAGGCCACGGCCCACCCAGGCGGCAATGAGGATGGCGATCAGCACGGCGGCTGCCGCGCCCGCCGCAAGCCACATGGCGGAATTGGCGGCGAGCGCCTCATAATCCTTCGTATTGCGGATGATTTCGACAACCGCGACGGGCTGGCCGGAGAAGTTCTTGAGCGGGCCGAAGGTGGTCGCGGTCGGCTGGTCGTTGAGCGATTTTGTCAGGAAGATGGATTCGCCGGCCAGCGCCCGCTTCAGCGTCGCGGGCGAGACGGTTGCATCCTTCACGGTCGATGCAAGGGTCTGGATCTTGTCGCCGTTGATCTGATGGATCGCGACATCGACTCCGAAACGCGCCTTCATCGAGTTCACGAAAGTGGTGCCGAAAGGCGCGCCGACGTCGACGGTGCCGAGCAGGGTGTCGCCGTCCATGACCGGGGTGGCGCCGAAGATGTTGAGAACGTCGCGTCCCGCCTCGACGCCGCCGATCGGCTTCTTGGTCGCGAAGGACTGCACGATCATCTTGCGCCGCGCGGTCACGTCGTCGCCGAAGGCTTTCGGATTGTGAACCCGGGCGAGGGCGGTCCCGGGCGGTATCTGGATGGTAATCAGCTCGATGCCCAGCGGCTTGATGTCCTTCAGGGTCTTGTCGAGCAGCGCGATGATTCCGGCGCGGTCCTGTGCGCGGATCAGGGGCTTGAGCTCCGAGATGTTCGCGATGCTGTTGGCCACAGCCTGCACGGCGCGGGTGTCTGAATCCATCGCGCCGATCATGTTGGCGTAGTCGGCCTCCAGTTCGCGGTGAAGGGCAAGGTCGATCGCGGTGTTCTGCCGCCAGAGGCCGAACGCCGCCAAACCGGCGCAGGAGGCCGCGGCCACCAGTGAAATTGCGATCATTATCCGGGCAGAAACCGACCAGAGCTTGCGCATCATGTCTCCAAGAAATTCTGAGGAAATTTTGTCTGCCGCACCTTAGGAACTTTGAATCAACACCGGGTTAAGGACGCGCGGAATCGCGCGAAGCTGCGCGGCTTCCCGCGTTGTTCGCCAGACAAACGCCGTCGCGTGCCGCATCACCGAAAGGGCGCGGAAGCCGTCAGTCCCGCGGCTCGAAAGCGGGCGCGACCATGCTGAGGTGGAAGACCAGCCCCGACGGCGGATAGCGGAAAGTGCAGTCGCCGCCGAGCTGCCGGCTCAGGTTTGAAATCAGCCGCGTGCCGAACCCGTCTTCCGCCGGCGGTGTCACGGCTGGCCCGCCGCTTTCGCTCCAGATCAGGCTGACAACCGTGCCCGCGTCACCGGGCTGCGCGGTCCACCCGATGGTGACACGGCCGTTGTCATTGGACAGCGCGCCGTACTTCATCGCGTTGGTGCACAGTTCGTGCAGGACCATCGCCATCGGCACTGCTGTGGTCGGCGGCAGATCAACCGGCGGTCCCGAGATCGCGAAACGGTGTCCGCGCTCCTCCTGCAGCGGCGCGATAGCCGCTTCAGCGATTTCCGAAAGCTGCGCGTGCTGCCAGTTCTTGCGGGTCAGGAGATCGTGTCCGCGCACCAGCGCCTGCAGCCGCTCGTGAAACTGGCGCAGCGCCTCCGGTCCCTGGCTGTGGCGAAAGCTCAGGGAGGCGATCGACTGCACGGTGGCGAGGGTGTTCTTCACCCGGTGCGCGAGTTCGTGAACGAGGATTTCGCGCCGCTCCTCGGCCGTCGCGCGTTGCTCCTCGCGCATCGCATTCTCGTCCATCAGCCGGTCGAAGGTCTGGCCGAGGACGCCGATTTCATCGTCGCGGCCGACGATGCCGGTGCGCGCGGCGTCATGACCGCGCCGCCATGCTTCCGCGGTCGCTACCATGCGCATCAGGGGGCGCCGGATAATGCTTTCGCCGACCAGCCAGGCCAGAAGAAACGCGATGGCGCTTCCCAGTGCGAACAGCGCGATGCTGTTGCGCACCGCGCGGTCGATGGGGGCGAGGGCTTCGCTGCGCGAGATACCGCTGCTGACATAAAGCCCGAACGGGGTCAGGGAGGCAGGGACGTAGCCGATGATGCGTTGAACGCCATCGACGCCGGTTATCTCGGCGCTTCCGGGTTGCGATCCACCGATCCGCCCGAGGCTCTCGTCGAGTTTCCTGCCGACGAACTTCTCGCGGTCTGGCTCGCGAGACACCACGATGCCGTTGCGGTCCGCGATCAGCACAGCGCCGCCGCTTTGCACGCCGCGCTGCTGCAATTGCTGCCCGAGCCATTCCACATTCAGTCCGGCAACAATCGCGCCTTCGACTTTTCCATCGCGGATGATCGGCAGCGCCATCGGGATGACATTGCGGTCCGAGACCTTGCTGGCGATGAAAGTTCCGATCGCGAATTTCTTGCTGTTGACCGCTTCGCGAAAATAGTCCCGGTCCGCCAGATTGGGCGAGGCGAGACTCGGCTCGCTGAAGCATCGGATGTTGCCGTCAAGACCGACGACCAGAAGCGAGGTCAGCGGCGCGATACTGGGGCGCACGCGGACGACATAGTCCGTGCATGCGGTGCTGTTGAGACGGCTGACTTCATCCGTCTCCGCGACGGCGCGCATCGCGCCCTGGATGCCATCGAAAATCTGGTCGACCTCGGAGACGACGACTTCGGCGTTGCGCAGCGCCAGCGCGCGCGCCTCGGCGTACCGGGTGTTGCGCAAATCGAATGCGCCATAACTGACAGCCGCAAGACCGGGCAGGGACGCAACGAGGGTGAGCGCCAGCAGCCGGTGGGTCAACGACAGGCGGCGTATGGCATTGCGAAGCGGCAAACCGTCTGTTTCCCCACCGGTTGAGCTTTTCTTGAATGTACGCGGCAGGCTTTGATGCGGCAATCACCGCAAACCGGGTTCCATCGCCGCTCCGGACGACACGGAACAGCAGGGAATCTTCAAGTCCGTCGGCGGGGAAATCGGCGAGAAATCGTCCGAAGGGGACGTGACGGCGCGAAAATGGTTCGCTATAGAGGCGCCATACAGGGGTGTAGCTCAGTTGGTAGAGCATCGGTCTCCAAAACCGAGGGTCGCAGGTTCGAGTCCTGCCGCCCCTGCCAGTCGGCAGATTCGATCCCGATTACTTCCTTAAAGCCCGATCTCTCCGCGCCGCCCATTCGGGTGGCCGCAATTGACAGCGTAGCCGTTGCCGGGCTTCGACGGCGGCGAAGTGGCTGTTTTTACCCATGTTCCAGGCTTCCGGTGGCCCGGTTTTCAGGGCTCGGTCCGCTGCCGGTGCCTTGACCTCCGGGCCGTCCCACAGTAGATAACGGCACCTGCTGCCGGCCCGTTCAACGGATATCCGGCGCGGCATTGAAATCCCCGGACAACCGAGCCCGCTCCTGGCTTTCTTGGCGGCTCATCCTTCAAAAAAGGATTGGGCGCAAGAAACATTGGCGTGCGAGGACTGGTCCGGATTCCAGACATGATTGATCGCGTCCGGGCGTTCCCGGACTCAAGGATGCGGACCACTGACGATGGCTTTTAGCCCGTTCAAATTCCTGCAGGAAGTGCGCACGGAGACCGCGAAGGTCACCTGGCCGACCCGCCGCGAGACCACGATCACCACGATCATGGTGTTCATTATGGTCGCGGTGTCCTCGGTGTTCTTCTTCGTCGCCGACCAGATCATTCGGCTTCTGGTGACGTTTATTCTCGGCATTCAGGCCTGAGCGCGGAACTGAAACATGAGCATGCGCTGGTACATCGTTCACGCCTATTCCAACTTCGAGAAAAAGGTCGCTGAATCCATTCGCGAGCAGGCCAAGCAGCGCGGACTGGAAGACCTGTTCGAGCAGGTGCTGGTTCCGACCGAGAAGGTCACGGAAGTGCGCCGCGGCCGCAAGATCGACGCCGAGCGCAAGTTCTTTCCGGGCTATGTGCTGGTGAAGATGAACCTCACCGACGAGGCGTTCCATCTCATCAAGAACACGCCGAAGGTGACCGGCTTCCTCGGCGCGGAGAACAAGCCGATGCCGATCTCGGAAGCCGAGGCGATGCGCATCCTGCATCAGGTGCAGGAAGGCGTGGAGCGCCCGAAGGCGTCGGTGTCGTTCGAGATCGGCGAGAATGTGCGCGTGGCCGATGGCCCGTTCGCCTCGTTCTCCGGTGTGGTCGAGGAAATCGACGAGGCGCGGTCGCGCGTGAAGGTCGCGGTGTCGATCTTCGGACGTGCGACGCCGGTCGAACTGGAATTCGGTCAGGTCGAGAAAGTCGGTGCCTGATCTGTTTTACCTCTCCCCGCATGCGGGGAGAGGTCGACCGCGTAGCGGTCGGGTGAGGGGCTCTTTAATCGAGTTGCCCCTCACCCCGACCCTCTCCCCATAAGTATGGGGAGAGGGGGAAGAAGACCCGTGGGAGGAGACAGCCGGTCGCCAGCCGCCTGTCGAACCGAACCACGGTCCTTAAGAAGGTCCGGAATGGTCCGGGCCGTTTGAAGGAGTAAAGCATGGCAAAGAAAGTGACCGGATACCTGAAACTTCAGGTGCCGGCCGGTGCGGCGAACCCGTCGCCACCGATCGGCCCCGCGCTTGGTCAGCGCGGCCTCAACATCATGGAATTCTGCAAGGCGTTCAACGCGCAGACGCAGAAGGAAGAAAAGAACACCCCGATCCCGGTGGTCATCACCATCTATGCGGACCGGTCGTTCACCTTTGAAATGAAGACCCCGCCGATGTCGTACTTCCTCAAGCAGGCGGCGAAGATTCAGTCCGGCTCGAAGGCGCCGGGCCGCGACGTCGCAGGCAAGGTGACCAAGGCGCAGGTGCGCGAGATCGCCGAGAAGAAGATGAAGGATCTCAATTGCGATACCGTCGAAGCGGCCATGAAGATGGTCGAGGGCTCTGCCCGTTCGATGGGTCTTCAGGTGGCGGGGTAACGATCATGGCTGTTGGCAAGAAACTTGCGAAGGCCCGTGAGGGAATCGACCGCGAGCACCTCTACAAGCTCGACGAAGCCATCAAGATGGTGAAGGAACGCGCTTCGGCGAAGTTCGACGAAACCATCGAGATCGCCATCAACCTCGGCGTCGATCCGCGTCACGCCGACCAGATGGTCCGTGGCGTTGTCACGCTGCCGAACGGCACCGGCCGCACCCTGCGTGTCGGCGTGTTCGCGCGCGGCGCCAAGGCTGAAGAAGCCAAGGCTGCGGGTGCTGACGTTGTCGGCGCTGAAGACCTCGTTGAGAAGGTGCAGGGCGGCAACATCGACTTCGATCGTTGTATCGCTACGCCGGACATGATGCCGCTGGTCGGCCGTCTCGGTAAGGTGCTCGGCCCGCGTGGCATGATGCCGAACCCGAAGATCGGCACCGTCACCATGGACGTCGCTTCCGCTGTGAAGGGCGCCAAGGGCGGCTCGGTCGAGTTCCGTGTCGAGAAGGCCGGCATCGTGCAAGCCGGTATCGGCAAGGCCTCGTTCTCGGAAGAGAAGCTGATCCAGAACGTCAAGGCGCTCGCGGATGCCGTCGTGAAGGCGAAGCCCGCCGGCTCCAAGGGCACCTACGTTCAGCGCGTTGCGGTCTCGTCGACGATGGGTCCGGGCGTGAAGGTCGAGCCGGGCAGCCTGACCTCCTGATCGCGGTCTGATGTGAATGTTTGAAAAGGCGGGGCGATGAAAATCGCTCCGCCTTTTTGTTAGAGCGCTCATGTCTCATCGTCATGCCCGGCCATAGCCGGTCGCAGAACGGCGTTCTAAATACGCCTGCCGGGCATCCACGTCTTCCTTTCTGGAAATATCCAATTAAGACGTGGATGGCCGGGGTGTCATGAAGACGCGCTTCGCGCTTTTGTCCGGCCATGACCAAGTGGAAATGCAATGTCCCATCAAGTCCTGATCTACTCCCGGTTTCCCAAGGCGCAGATGCTGCGTATCGGCGAGCGCTACGATCTGCTCGACGGCAAGGGCAAGCCGCCGATCGAGACCTTCAGCGCCGAACAGCTCAAGCCGATCCGCGCCATGATTACGGCGGGCGGACAGGCGATCCCGCCGGCGGTGCTGGACTCGCTGCCATCGCTGGGTGCGATCATCTGCTACGGCACGGGCTATGACGGCGTGGATTTCGCCGAGACGAAAAAGCGCAACATTGCTGTCGGTCATTCACCGGCGGCCAATGCAGCCTCCGTTGCCGATCTTGCGGTGACGCTGATGCTGGCGACAACCCGGCGTCTGTTGCCCGCCGATGACTATGTGCGCAGCGGCGGATGGTCGGGCGCGCAGCCATCGCCGTCGATGCGGCCGGGTCCGGGCATGACCGGGCGCAAGATCGGCGTGTATGGCATGGGCGAGATCGGCCGCAAGATCGCGGCGCGCTGCGCGGCGTTCGAGACCGAGGTCGCGTACCACAGCCGCAGCAGGTACGATGTGCCTTACGCCTATTACCCGACGCTTGAGGCATTGGCCGAATGGTCCGACATTCTTATGGTGGCGGTGCGTGCGGGCGCGGACACCCAGCACGCCGTCAATGCCGATATCCTGAAGAAGCTCGGTCCGCATGGGACCATTGTGAATATTTCGCGCGGCTCGGTGATCGACCAGAAGGCGCTGGTCGCAGCCCTCGAAAGCAACGCCATCGCCGGAGCAGGTCTCGATGTTTACGAAAAAGAGCCGCACGCGCCGGATGCGCTGACGAAATTGCCGAATGTTGTGCTGACGCCACATATCGGCGGCCACACCATCGAGTCGCACATCGCCATGCAGGACTGTGTGATGGCGAACCTTGATGCCTTTTTTTCAGGCAAACAACTCCGCTATCCCGTGGGGTAAGAACCCGGAAAATAAAACTGTCATCATTCGTGTCGGGAATGCTGACTTATATGGGAAGCCGAAACGCAAATTGCGAGGCTTCGTTCCGCGCGATGAGAAAAAATATTCACCGCCGCGATGCACATTAGTTTGATTGCTGATTAGAACGAGTCGAATGTAGTCTGCCGCCTTCTGACGTCATCGGAAATCAGAAGGAATGCGGCCATGGCGGCCTTTACGCTGAAAATCAACGGCGGCGAACATCGTGTGGATGTCGACCCGCAAACTCCTCTTCTCTGGGCGATCCGCGACGGCGCGGGATTGATGGGCACCAAGTACGGCTGCGGTGTCGCGCAATGCGGCGCATGCACCGTGCATGTGGACGGGCAGCCGATGCGTTCATGCTCGCTGCCTGTGTCCGCTGTCGGCGCGAGCGAGATCACCACCATCGAGGGGATCAAGGGCCGCGAGGCCGAAGCTGTGCAAAAGGCGTGGGTGGCGCTCGACGTGCCGCAATGCGGTTATTGCCAGTCCGGGCAGGTGATGAGCGCGACATCGCTGCTCACGCTCAATCCGAAGCCCACCGACGAAGACATCGACCTTGCGATGAACGGCAACATCTGCCGCTGCGCGACTTACGTCCGCATCCGCGCCGCGATTCACGACGCGGCCAAGTCGCTGGAGGGCTGAGTCATGAATATTCATATCAAGGACGCCACGAAAAAGGCGTCGAGCCTTTCGCGCCGCTCGCTGCTGAAGGCAGGCGCAGGGCTGGCCATCGGAGTTTATATCGCGCGAGGCGGCAAGGCCTTTGCACAGGCGCCAGCCGCCGCGCCGCCGAATATCACTCCGAACACATTCCTTATTATCAAGCCGGACAACACGGTGACTGTGCTCTGCAAGCACATCGAGTTCGGGCAAGGGCCGTTCACCGGCATGGCGACACTGGTCGCTGAAGAACTCGATGCGGACTGGTCGCAGATGCGCGCCGATCATGCGCCGTCGAATCCGGCGCTCTACAAGAATCTGTTTTTCGGTGTGCAGGGGACCGGCGGATCGACCGCCATCGCCAACTCCTACATTCAGATGCGTCAGGTTGGTGCCGCCGCGCGCGAGATGCTGGTGGCTGCGGCCGCAAAGGAATGGAACGTGCCTGCCGCCGAGATCACTGTCGAGAACGGCGTGATCAAGCATCCATCAGGCAAGCAGGGCCGCTTTGGCGAGTTCGCCGAAAAGGCGAACCAGATGCCGGTGCCGGCCAATCCGAAGCTGAAAGACCCGTCGCAGTTCAAATTCATCGGCAAGGAAGGCGTGGTTAAGCGCCTCGACAGTGCGGAGAAAACAAACGGTACGGCTGAATACACGCTCGACATCAACGAACCTGACATGCTGACGGTGGTCATCGCGCGTGCTCCGCAGTTCGGTGCGACGGTGGCTTCGTTCGATGCGACGGCGGCGAAAGCTGTACCAGGCGTTGTCGATGTGAAGCAGGTGCCGACCGGCGTTGCCGTCTACGCCAAGGGCTTCTGGCCCGCGAAGACCGCGCGCGATCTCCTCAAGATCACATGGGATGACAGCAAGGCCGAGAAGCGCGGCACGCAGGAATTGCTGACCGAATTCCGCACCCTGTCGAAAACGCCGGGCAAGACGGTAAAGACGGAAGGTGATTTTGAAGCGGAAGTTTCAAAGCCGGGCAGCCGGTTGATCGAAGCGGAGTTCGCGTTTCCTTATCTGGCCCATGCGGCGATGGAACCGCTGAACGCTTTTATCCACTGGAAAGGCGATACGGTCACGTCGCGCTACGGCAGCCAGTTTCCGACACCGGATCACGCGACCATCGCGAAAATTCTCGGCGTGCCGATGGAGAAGGTCTCGCTCAAGACCATTCTCGCCGGCGGGAGCTTCGGCAGGCGTGCGCAGCAGACGGTGCATGTCGCAGCCGAACTTGCCGAAGTCGCGAAGGCCATCGGTCCCGGCAAGCCGATCAAGCTGGTCTGGACCCGCGAAGACGACATGCGCGGCGGATACTACCGTCCGTTCAGCATCCATCGTATGCGCGGCGTGGTGCGTGACGGGAAGATTCAGGCGTGGAGCGACACCATTGTCGGCCAGTCGATCATGAAGGGATCGCCGTTCGAGGCGATGACTTTCAAGGATGGCCTCGACTCCACGGCCTATGAAGGCTCGAACGAAATCCCCTATGACGTCGCCAACTTCAAGTGCGACCTGCATCAGGTCGATGTTGGCGTGCCGGTGCTGTGGTGGCGCTCCGTTGGGCACACTCATACAGGCTATGCCGTCGAAGCCTTCGTCGATGAACTGCTCGAGGCGGCAGGCAAGGATCCCATCGAGGGCCGCCTTGAGATGATGAGCAAGAAGCCGCGCCACGCCGGTGTGCTGCGCGCGGTCGCGGAACTCGCGGACTGGAAGAATGCGAAGCTGGAGCCGGGGCGCGCGCGCGGCGTTGCGGTGGTCGAGAGCTTCAACACCTTCGTCGCGCAGATTGTCGAACTGTCGATGGGCGACGAAGGCCCGAAAGTTCACAAGGTCTGGTGCGCGGTGGACTGCGGTGTCGCGGTCAATCCGGACATCATCCGCGCGCAGATGGAAGGCGGCATCGGCTTCGGCCTCGGCCACATTCTCTATGCGGATGTGCCGATGGAGGGCGGGCGCGTCATTCCGGGCAACTTCGATGCCTATCGCTCGCTGCGCATCAACGAGATGCCTGCGATTGAAGTCACTATCGTCAAATCGAACGAGAAGCCGACAGGCGTGGGCGAGCCGGGCGTGCCGCCGATCGGGCCGGCGGTTGCCAATGCGATGGCGAAACTCGGTCAGACCCGTCCGCGGCAGTTGCCGATTGTCCCGGGAGCATCGGCATGAAGGTGATCAGGCAAGGATTTATGGCGCTGGGCGCGGGCGCCTTCGCGGTGGCGTTGCTGGCCTTCGCCGGTCCAGCATTTCGCGGCGAGGCTGATGCGGCGATGGAGCCTCCGGTCAATCCGGTCAAGCTGAAGCCGGTCTCGGCCTTTGCTGACATCAAGAATCCGAACGAACGCGCGGTGGCGCTGTTCGAGGAGGCCGGCAAGGTGATCATGTCGCCGCGCTGCATGAACTGCCACCCTGCGACGGAGCGCCCGACGCAGACGGACAAGATGAAGCCGCATGAGCCACTGGTGGTGCGCGGCGAGGGCGGCATGGGCGCGGCGGCGGGTCTGGCCTGCAACACCTGCCATCATGAGAAGAACTTCGATGCCGCCAATGTGCCGGGTCATCCGCAGTGGCATCTCGCGCCGCTTGAGATGGCGTGGCAAGGCAAGTCGCTCGGCCAGATCTGCGAGCAGATCAAGGACCCGAAGCGTAACGACGGCAAGGACATGCCGGCGCTGATAAAGCACATGGCTGAAGACACGCTGGTCGGCTGGGCGTGGTCGCCGGGCGGCAACCGGACCCCGGCGCCGGGGACGCAGAAGGAATTCGGCGACCTCATCAAGGCCTGGGCCGCCGCTGGGGCGGCCTGTCCGAAAATAGTAAGCAACACAAGAGGTTGAAGCTGATCCCGCCTGCCGTTATGCTTTGATTGTGCCTCAAGCATAGGCAGGCGGGCGGCTTCTGGCCCGAAAAATGCTTATGGAACCCAGAATCCCCTTGGCAACGCGATCCTGACCCGTTAAACAATCCTTTCCGGGCGTGCTGGCTCTTGCTGGCGCGTCCGTGCTCGTTTTCCGAAAATCGAACCAATAGGAGACCATTCCTCGTCGCTCATTCCGCATGGATTGTTCAGAGGAACGGAAACCCTTGTCTCGATTGATGAAAATGGGCGGGAGCCGTCGGCGGCCAAATGCCAATGGCGCTCCATCCTGTCCAAGACTGCAGGTGCCTTGCCGCTCTTTATGAACGGCTTCGCTTAATCTCCTGCACAGACGGGTGAAAACCGGATTTCGTGACCCACCCCGATTCGGCGGTGGCTGCGGATTTGGTTCGAACCTCGACACCTCGTTCCGGTGTGCCGCAAGGCAGGCCAGGACGAGAGGGCAGGCTTCCGAAATGTCGTCGTGCCCGACGTGTTGAGAGATGACTATCTCGAGGCTAGCGGGCAGGACGATCGGTGCAACCCGGCGGTTCTGTCTCAAGCGGACCGCCAACCGGAAAGAGCTTGCTGTGGAACGAGCGGCAAAAAAAGAGGCGGTCGAAACGCTGAACGGGGTCTTCAAGACCACGGGCGTCGCGGTCGTTGCTCATTATTCCGGCCTGACCGTTGCCCAGATGCAGACTCTGCGGACGCAGATGAAGCAGGCTGGCGCCTCGGTGAAGGTCTCGAAGAACCGTCTCGCCAAAATTGCTCTTGAAGGCACGGATGTTGTTTCCATCGGCTCCCTCCTGAAGGGGCCGACCGTGATCGCGACTTCTAACGATCCGGTAGCAGCACCGAAGGTTGCCATCGAGTTCGCCAAGACGAACGACAAGTTCGTCATCCTTGGCGGCGCGATGGGAACCACTGTCCTGAATCCCGACGCTGTGAAGGCGCTTGCCTCGCTGCCGTCGCTTGATGAACTGCGCGGCAAGATTGTCGGCCTCCTTGTGGCTCCGGCAACCAAGCTCGCACAGCTCGCCAACGCTCCGGCCGCCAAGGTCGCGCGCGTGGTTCAGGCCTATGCCTCAAAGGGTGAAGCGGCGTGACGCCATTCTCCATCTCAACTGGTTCGAACTGATACGCTGAAGGAAAGTTAAAATGGCTGATTTGCAAAAGATCGTGGACGACCTCTCGAGCCTCACGGTTCTCGAGGCTGCTGAACTGGCGAAGCTCCTCGAAGAGAAGTGGGGCGTTTCGGCTGCTGCCGCTGTTGCGGTTGCTGCTGCTCCGGGCGCTGGTGGCGGTGCCGCCGCTGCTGCTGAAGAAAAGACCGACTTCACCGTCGTTCTGGCCGCGGCTGGCGACAAGAAGATCGAAGTCATCAAGGAAGTCCGCGCCATCACCGGCCTGGGCCTCAAGGAAGCCAAGGACCTCGTCGAAGGCGCGCCGAAGCCGCTCAAGGACGGTGTTGCCAAGGACGAAGCCGAGAAGATCAAGGCCCAGCTCGAGAAGGCTGGCGCCAAGGTCGAACTCAAGTAAGTCGATACGTCTGGCCGGTCCTTCGGGCCGGCCGGACACTCTAATATGTGTCGGTTCGTCGATTGACCCCCTCGAATCGCCGCGATTGCCGCCTATATAGGCGGAGGCACGAAAGGACGGATCGCCCTTTGAAACCCGGAACGAGTTCAAGGCGGGACGTCGGGAGACGAGAGATTTCGGGCTTTAACAGGCCGTAGAGTTTGTTCAGACGGGCAGGGCGCCACCAGCGCCCCGCGCGTCATTTTGCGTCTTGAGATTCGGAGCGGGGTTGTCCCGGCGGCCTGAGGCTTGGATGCGGTGAGACCCGGCAGTCTGCCTTTCTTCGCAGGTTGTCCGGGCGATTTGAAATTCAACCCGGGGGCGATGCCCGTCGCGACCCGGAAGATGCCGCCAGCGGACCCATGTTGGGAAGGCTTGGGCGGCGAAAATGAGAGGCCACGATGGCGCAGTCGCAGCAAACTTTCACTGGTCGCAAACGCGTTCGCAAGTTCTTCGGACACATCAAGGAAGTCGCCGAGATGCCGAACCTCATCGAGGTTCAGAAGGCGTCCTATGACCAGTTCCTGATGGTCGACGAACCTGCCGGCGGGCGCCTCGATGAAGGCCTGCAGGCCGTGTTCCGCTCGGTGTTCCCGATCAACGATTTCTCGGGCACCTCGCAGCTCGAATTCGTCCGCTACGAATTCGAGCAGCCGAAGTATGACGTCGATGAGTGTCGCCAGCGCGGCATGACCTTCGCTGCGCCGCTCAAGGTGACGCTGCGCCTGATCGTGTTCGATATCGACGAGGAAACCGGCGCGAAGTCCGTCAAGGACATCAAGGAGCAGGACGTTTACATGGGCGACATTCCGCTCATGACCATGAACGGCACCTTTGTCGTCAACGGCACCGAGCGCGTGATCGTCTCGCAGATGCACCGTTCGCCGGGCGTGTTCTTCGATCACGACAAGGGCAAGACCCATTCGTCCGGCAAGCTGCTGTTCGCAGCGCGCGTGATTCCGTATCGCGGTTCGTGGCTCGACATCGAGTTCGACGCCAAGGACATCGTGTTCGCGCGTATCGACCGCCGCCGCAAGATTCCAGTGACGTCGCTGATGTTCGCCCTCGGTCTCGACGGCGAGGAAATCCTGTCGACCTTCTACAAGAAGATTCTCTACAAGCGCGCCAAGGAAGGCTGGCGCGTGCCGTTCGACGCCAGCCGTTTCCGCGGCTACTCGACCGCGGCTGACCTGATCGACGCCGACACCGGCAAGGTCGTGCTCGAAGCGGGCAAGAAGCTCACCGTGCGCGCTGCCCGCCAGCTCGCCGAGAAGGGCCTCAAGGCGCTGCGCATGTCCGACGAGGAACTCGTCGGCATGTATCTGGCCGAGGACCTCGTGAACCCGAAAACCGGTGAAATCTACGCCGAAGCGGGCGAGGAAATCACCGAGAAGCTGCTGAAGGCGCTGAACGAGCAGGGCTACAAGGAACTGCCGATTCTCGACATCGACCATGTCAATGTCGGCCCCTACATCCGCAACACGCTTTCGGCCGACAAGAACATGACGCGCGAAGACGCGCTGTTCGACATCTACCGCGTGATGCGTCCGGGTGAGCCGCCGACGCTCGATTCCGCGCAGGCCATGTTCCAGTCGCTGTTCTTCGACGCGGAACGTTACGACCTGTCGGCCGTCGGCCGCGTGAAGATGAACATGCGTCTCGAACTCGACGCGCCGGACACCATGCGTACCCTGCGCAAGGAAGACATCCTGGCCGTCATCAAGACGCTGGTCGATCTGCGCGACGGCAAGGGCGAAATCGACGACATCGACCATCTCGGTAATCGCCGTGTGCGTTCGGTCGGTGAGTTGATGGAGAACCAGTACCGCATCGGTCTGCTGCGCATGGAGCGCGCGATCAAGGAGCGCATGTCGTCGGTGGATATCGACACCGTCATGCCGCAGGACCTGATCAACGCGAAGCCTGCCGCTGCCGCCGTGCGCGAGTTCTTCGGCTCGTCGCAGCTCTCGCAGTTCATGGACCAGACCAACCCGCTGTCGGAAATCACTCACAAGCGCCGTCTCTCGGCGCTTGGACCGGGCGGTCTGACCCGCGAGCGTGCCGGCTTTGAAGTCCGCGACGTGCATCCGACTCACTATGGCCGCATCTGCCCGATCGAGACGCCGGAAGGCCCGAACATCGGTCTGATCAACTCGCTCGCGACCTTCGCACGCGTGAACAAGTACGGCTTCGTCGAAACGCCTTATCGCAAGGTGAAGGACGGCCGCGTCACTGATGACGTGGTCTATCTCTCCGCGATGGAGGAGGGCCGTCACTATGTCGCGCAGGCCAACGTGCCGCTCGACAACAAGGGCCGTTTCACCGACGACCTCGTGATCTGCCGTCACGCCGGCGAAGTTCTGCAGTTGTCGCCGGACAAGGTCGACTACATGGACGTGTCGCCGAAGCAGCTCGTTTCGGTCGCAGCAGCCCTGATCCCGTTCCTTGAGAACGACGACGCCAACCGCGCGCTGATGGGCTCGAACATGCAGCGTCAGGCCGTGCCTCTGGTGCGCGCTGAAGCACCGTTCGTCGGCACCGGCATGGAAGGCGTTGTGGCGCGCGACTCGGGCGCTGCGATCGCGGCCCGCCGCACCGGCGTGATCGACCAGATCGACGCGACCCGTATCGTCATCCGCGCCACGGAAGATCTCGATCCGACCAAGTCGGGCGTCGATATCTACCGCCTGATGAAGTACCAGCGCTCGAACCAGTCGACCTGCATCAACCAGCGTCCGCTGGTGAAGGTGGGCGATCAGGTGCGCAAGGGCGACATCATCGCCGACGGTCCGTCGACCGATCTCGGCGAACTCGCGCTCGGCCGCAACGTGCTCGTCGCGTTCATGCCGTGGAACGGCTACAACTTTGAAGACTCGATCCTGCTCTCCGAACGGATTGTGAAGGACGACGTCTTCACCTCGATCCACATCGAGGAGTTTGAAGTCATGGCCCGCGACACCAAGCTCGGCCCCGAGGAAATCACCCGCGACATTCCGAACGTCTCGGAAGAAGCGCTGAAGAACCTCGACGAAGCGGGCATCGTGTACATCGGCGCTGAAGTCCGCGCCGGCGACATCCTCTGCGGCAAGATCACCCCGAAGGGCGAAAGCCCGATGACGCCGGAAGAAAAACTTCTGCGCGCCATCTTCGGTGAAAAGGCCTCCGACGTTCGCGACACCAGCTTGCGCGTTCCTCCGGGCGTGCAGGGCACGATCGTGGAAGTCCGCGTGTTCAACCGCCACGGCGTCGACAAGGACGAGCGTGCGCTGGCGATCGAGCGGGAAGAGATCGAGCGTCTTGCCAAGGACCGCGACGACGAACAGGCGATCCTCGACCGTAACGTCTACGGCCGTCTGGCTGACCTGCTTGAAAACCGTCAGGGCATTGCCGGCCCGAAGGGCTTCAAGAAGGACACCAAGATCACCCGTGCGGTGCTCGAGGAGTATCCGAAGTCGCAGTGGTGGCAGTTCGCCTCGCCGAACGACAAGCTGATGGCTGAAATCGAAGCCATGCATAAGCAGTACGACGAATCGAAGAAGGGCCTTGAACAGCGCTTCCTCGATAAGGTCGAGAAGCTGCAGCGTGGTGACGAATTGCCTCCGGGCGTGATGAAGATGGTCAAGGTCTTCGTCGCGGTGAAGCGCAAGATTCAGCCGGGCGACAAGATGGCCGGCCGTCACGGCAACAAAGGCGTGGTGTCGAAGATCGTTCCGATCGAAGACATGCCGTTCCTCGAGGACGGCACCCATGCGGACATCGTGCTGAACCCGCTGGGCGTGCCTTCGCGCATGAACGTCGGTCAGATTCTCGAAACGCACCTCGGCTGGGCCTGCGCAGGCCTCGGCAAACGGATCGGGCAGGCGGTCGATGCGTACTACGGTCACGGCAAGTCGGACATCAAGCCGCTGAAGTCGACACTGAAGGAAGTCTACGGCGATGACGAGGTCATCAAGACCCTGAACGACCAGGAACTGATGGAACTCGGCCGCAACCTGCGCGCCGGCGTTCCGATCGCAACTCCGGTGTTCGACGGCGCCAAGGAAGCCGATATCGAGCAGATGCTGGAGCTGGCCGGACAGAACAAGTCGGGTCAGTCGACGGTGTACGACGGACGGACCGGCGATCAGTTCGATCGCAACGTGACGGTGGGCTACATCTACATGCTCAAGCTGCACCATCTAGTGGACGACAAGATCCACGCGCGTTCGATCGGCCCGTACTCGCTCGTCACCCAGCAGCCGCTGGGCGGCAAGGCGCAGTTCGGCGGACAGCGTTTCGGCGAAATGGAAGTGTGGGCGCTCGAGGCTTACGGCGCGGCGTACACGCTCCAGGAAATGCTGACCGTGAAGTCGGACGACGTGGCTGGCCGTACCAAGGTGTACGAGGCCATCGTGCGCGGCGACGACACGTTTGAAGCGGGTATTCCGGAGTCGTTCAACGTGCTGGTCAAGGAAATGCGCTCGCTCGGCCTCAACGTCGACCTGCACAATTCCAAGATGGGCCCGGCGCCGACCTCCGAGGCGGCCGAGTAAAGAAAACAAACGATGTCATGGCCGGGCTTGTCCCGGCCATCCACGCCTTCGCCGATTGATGGCTTGAAGACGTGGATACCCGGGACAAGCCGGGCATGACGAACATGGAATTCGATTCTGACGACCGCCCAGGCGGTTAAGGAGAAGACGATGAACCAAGAAATTATGAATCTCTTCAATCCGACGACTCCGGCGCAGGTCTTCGACCAGATCCGGATCTCGATCGCGAGCCCAGAGAAGATTCTGTCGTGGTCCTACGGCGAGATCAAGAAGCCTGAAACCATCAACTACCGCACGTTCAAGCCGGAGCGTGACGGCCTGTTCTGCGCGCGCATCTTCGGGCCGATCAAGGACTACGAGTGTCTTTGCGGCAAATACAAGCGCATGAAGTACAAGGGCATCATCTGCGAAAAGTGCTCGGTCGAAGTCACGCTGTCGCGCGTCCGTCGCGAGCGCATGGGCCACATCGAACTCGCGGCTCCCGTGGCGCACATCTGGTTCCTGAAGTCGCTGCCGTCGCGTATCGGCCTTCTGCTCGACATGACGCTGAAGGATCTCGAGCGCATTCTCTATTTTGAATACTACGTCGTTCTCGAGCCCGGTCTGACCGCGCTCAAGGACCGTCAGTTGCTGTCGGAAGAAGAGTATCTGCGCGCGCAGGACGAGTACGGCCAGGACAGCTTCACCGCCATGATCGGCGCCGAAGCGATTCGCGAACTGCTGAAGGGTCTCGAGCTTGAGAAGCTCGAAGGCCAGCTTCGTGCTGAAATGGCGGAAACCGAATCCGACATCAAGCACAAGAAGCTCGCCAAGCGCCTCAAGATCGTCGAAGCCTTCCGCGTGTCCGGCAACAAGCCGGAGTGGATGATCATGACCGTGGTGCCGGTGATTCCGCCGGACCTGCGTCCGCTGGTGCCGCTCGACGGCGGCCGCTTCGCGACCTCCGACCTCAACGACCTGTATCGCCGCGTCATCAACCGCAACAACCGTTTGAAGCGGCTGATGGAACTGCGCGCGCCGGACATCATCATCCGCAACGAAAAGCGCATGCTGCAGGAAGCTGTGGACGCGCTGTTCGACAACGGCCGCCGCGGCCGCGTCATCACGGGCGCCAACAAGCGCCCGCTGAAGTCGCTCGCCGACATGCTCAAGGGCAAGCAAGGCCGCTTCCGTCAGAACCTGCTCGGCAAGCGCGTCGACTACTCGGGCCGCTCGGTCATCGTGGTCGGCCCGGAACTGCGCCTGCATCAGTGCGGCCTGCCGAAGAAGATGGCGCTCGAACTGTTCAAGCCGTTCATCTACTCGCGGCTCGACGCCAAGGGCCTGTCCACCACCGTGAAGCAGGCGAAGAAGCTCGTCGAGAAGGAGCGTCCCGAGGTCTGGGACATTCTCGACGAGGTCATTCGCGAGCATCCGGTGCTGCTGAACCGCGCGCCGACGCTGCATCGTCTCGGCATTCAGGCATTCGAGCCCGTACTGATCGAAGGCAAGGCGATCCAGCTTCATCCGCTGGTCTGCGCCGCGTTCAACGCCGACTTCGACGGCGACCAGATGGCCGTGCACGTTCCGCTGTCGCTCGAAGCGCAGTTGGAAGCGCGCGTGCTGATGATGTCGACCAACAACATCCTGCATCCGGCGAACGGCCAGCCGATCATCGTGCCGTCGCAGGACATCGTGCTCGGCCTGTATTACCTCTCGATCATGCGTGAGGGCCTGCAGGGCGAGGGCAAGGTCTACCGCGACATGGCGGAGATTGAGCACGCGCTGTTCTCGAAGGTCATCCACCTGCACACCAAGATCAAGTACCGGTGGACGGGTGTCGACGAGGAAGGCAAGGCGATCTCGAAGATCTACGACACCACCGCCGGCCGCGTCATGCTGGGTCAGGTGCTGCCGAAGCACGGCAAGGTGCCGTTCGACACCATCAACAAGCTGATGACCAAGCGCGAAATCTCGGGCGTGATCGATCAGGTGTACCGTCACTGCGGCCAGAAGGAGACTGTGATCTTCTGCGACCGCATCATGGCGCTCGGTTTCTACAACGCCTTCAAGGCGGGCATTTCGTTCGGCAAGGACGACATGGTCGTGCCCGGCGGCAAGTGGAAGATCGTCGACGACACCAAGACGATGGCGAAGGATTTCGAGCAGCAGTACAACGACGGCCTGATCACTCAGGGCGAGAAGTACAACAAGGTGGTCGACGCCTGGGCGAAAGCCTCGGAGAAGATCGCCGAGCAGATGATGAAGGAAATTTCGTCCGTCAAGAAGAACGCGAAGGGCGAAGATTCCCAGATCAACTCCATCTACATGATGGCTCACTCCGGCGCGCGCGGTTCGCCGGCCCAGATGCGTCAGCTCGCCGGCATGCGCGGCCTGATGGCCAAGCCGGACGGCTCGATCATCGAAACGCCGATCGTGTCGAACTTCAAGGAAGGCCTCACCGTTATGGAGTACTTCAACTCCACCCACGGCGCCCGCAAGGGCCTCGCGGATACGGCGTTGAAGACCGCGAACTCGGGCTATCTCACCCGCCGTCTGGTGGACGTGGCGCAGGACTGCATCATCAATGCGGACGATTGCGGCACCAAGCTGGGCATCAAGATGCGCGCCATCATCGACGCGGGCACGGTCGTTGCCTCGCTCGGTTCGCGCATCCTTGGCCGCACGGCGTGCGACGATATCCGCGATCCGGCCACCAACAAGGTCATCATCAAGCGTAACACCTTGATGGAGGAGTCGCATGTCGACGCCATCCACCAGGCCGGCATCCAGGAAGTGAAGATTCGCTCGGCGCTGACCTGCGAACTGGTCAACGGCATCTGCGGCAAGTGCTACGGACGCGATCTCGCCCGCGGCACGCCCGTCAACCACGGCGAGGCTGTCGGCGTTATCGCCGCGCAGTCGATCGGCGAGCCGGGCACGCAGCTCACCATGCGCACGTTCCACATCGGCGGTGCGGCCCAGATCAACGAGCAGTCGTTCATCGAGTCGAACTTCGACGGCAAGATCGTCATCAAGAACCGGGCGATCGCGACCAACAGCGAAGGCTTCAATGTTGCGATGGTCCGCAACATGGTCGTCGCGGTGGTCGATGCCGACGGCACCGAGCGCGCGACGCATCGCATTCAGTACGGCGCGCGGATGCGCGTCGACGAAGGCGATCAGATCAAGCGTGGCCAGCGCATCGCTGAGTGGGATCCGTATTCACGCCCCATTCTCACCGAAGTGGAAGGCACGATCGGTTTCGAGGATCTGGTCGAAGGCCAGTCGATCTCGGAAACGCTCGACGAGTCCACCGGTATCGCCAAGCGCGTGGTCATCGACTGGCGCACGACCGGCCGCGGTGCTGATCTGCGTCCGGCGATCGTCATCAAGGGCAAGGACGGCAAGGTGCTGAAGCTGGCGCGTGGCGGCGACGCCCGCTACATGCTCTCGGTCGACGCCATTCTGTCGGTGGACGTGAACGCCAAGGTCAAGGCCGGCGACATTCTCGCCCGTGTCTCGACCGAAAGCGCCAAGACCCGCGACATCACCGGCGGTCTGCCGCGCGTTGCGGAACTGTTCGAGGCTCGCAAGCCGAAGGATGCTGCGATCATCGCCGAAATCGGCGGCACGATCCGCTTTGGCCGCGACTACAAGAACAAGCGCCGCATTTCGATCGAGCCGCTCGACAAGAATGAGGAGACTCGCGAGTACCTCATTCCGAAGGGCAAGCACATCCATCTGCAGGACGGCGATATCGTCGAAAAGGGCGATTTCATCGTCGAAGGCAATCCGGCGCCGCACGACATCCTGGCGATCAAGGGCATCGAGGAACTCGCTGCCTATCTGGTCAACGAAATCCAGGAAGTTTACCGGTTGCAGGGCGTGCTCATCAACGACAAGCACATCGAAGTGATTGTCCGTCAGATGCTGCAGAAGATCGAAGTCACCGATCAGGGTGAGACCGACATGATCTCGGGCGAGCAGGTCGACAAGATCGAATTCGACGCGCTCAACGCCAAGGCGAAGGACGAGGGCAAGAAGCCCGCGACCGGAAACCCTGTGCTGCTCGGCATCACCAAGGCCTCGCTGCAGACCCGCTCGTTCTTCTCGGCGGCGTCGTTCCAGGAGACCACGCGCGTGCTCACCGAAGCTGCCGTCAACGGCAAGGTGGACCCGCTCGAAGGCCTCAAGGAAAACGTCATTGTCGGCCGCCTGATCCCGGCCGGCACCGGCGCCTCGATGGCGAAGATCCGCGAAGTCGCGACCAAGCGCGACAAGATGATCCTCGACGAGCGCGAGAAGCAGGCGGCGATCACGCCGGCTGCTCCGGAAGCCGAGCCGCTGGCCCTGCCGCCGGCGGAGTGAGATCGCGCCTGTCTGGCGTATCAGCCATGATTGAAAGAGGCCGCCCCAACGGGCGGCCTTTTTGTTAGGCTTTGCGGATTATTCGACGCCTTTGCGTGTTCAGGACTAAGTGATTTCCCTCGGCTCCTGCCTGAGGAGCAAGATGTTACTCTACTGGTTCTTGACAGTGGGTCTTACGATATTGCGGGGACCGTTTGAGCAAGCATGACCGCCTCATTGCGGCAATAGAGGCCATTTATGCCGCTGCGGCTGACCCCTCGCGGTGGCCATTGACCCTCGAATTCATCGCGAACTGCTTTGATGATGTCGGGGCGATCCTTATTTATGGACGCGACGACGGCAGTTTCGGTGTCATCGAGTCGCCATCCCTGCGGAAAGTCAGCGCCGACTACGCACAGGGCTGGAGCGATCGCGATCTGCGGGCGATCCGTGCCCGCGAGCGCGGCTATTTCTTCAAGCGCGATGTCATCACCGACCGCGACCTGATGACGGATGACGATATGGAGACTCATCCGTTCTATGCGGATTTCTTGCGCCGGCATGGTTTGCGGTATTTCGCGGCGGCAACGGTGTCTCCCGATCCGCATATCGAGGTGGCCGTCAGTGTGCAGCGGGCGATGGGCCGTCCGGAATACTCCGACGAGGAACTCGCATTTCTGGAGCGGCTCGCGCCCCATATCGAGACGTCGCTGCGCCTGAGTATTCACCTTATGGATGCCAGGGCGATGAATTCCGGCATGGGCACGGCGATGGCCAGGATCGGAATCGGCGTCTTCGCGCTGGATGCGATGGGGAGGGTCGTGGCGTCCAACGCGGCGTCGCAGGCCCTGCTCGGAGACGGCCTGAACGTCGTGAACGACCGGCTTGTGCTGACAAATCCGGCGGCAAGCGAAGAGGCGGTCAACGCGATCCGGAACGCGCTGGATGGCAACCGCATTCTGGTTGCGCAGGAAACCAGGCCCATTCTGGTTCATCGCCAGAGCGCGAATCGGCCGCTGGCGCTCTATGTCCTGCCGATCCCCGCGCAGAACTCCGCAAGCGGATTTCTGGCGCGTGCCCGCGCCATTGTCCTTTTGATGAATCCGACCGCTGATGGCATTCCCGATCCGTCGCTGATCCGTGATGTTCTGGGCGTGACGCTCGGCGAGGCCAGAATTGCCGCACTGGTCGGGTCCGGCCTGTCGCCGAAGGACGCCGCGGAGAGGCTCGGTATCGCGGAGGAAACCGCCCGCTCGGTGCTGAAGCGGGTATTCTCGAAAGTCGGCGTCTCGCGTCAGAGCGAACTGGCGGCGATGATGGCGAGGCTCGTGATCAAGTAAGCCCCCGTGATCGGTAGTGCATTTTGGCCACGCTGGGAGGCAATCGCTATCCATCGCCGGTCTGTTGAAGGGCTTCCCCCCATTTGGGGGATGTGATCTGGCCGCCCGGCTTTCTAGTCTGTGGCCATTCTGTGACCATCCGAGAAGTCCAGTGATTTCGGGGCAGGGCATTCAAACGGAACGATAGTTTTCAGCCATAGGACATGATCGCCTCGCGGTGATGATTTTGGTGTCCGTGGCTCAGGATAATCAGCACATCTCGCGGGCCGGCTTTGCCGGCCCGTTTTCTTTCGCGGGGTTGATTTCGCTGGGCGAAATAACCAAGCCTTGCGGCGGCGCGGGCATGCGCCCGATGACGCCTCGGGGCGCCCGGAACCGCGTCAAATCGCATCTTCTTGCCGCCGTACCGGTCTTTTTAGCTCCGGATCGTGGTTTGTTCATCTTCCCTTCAGATGAAAAACGCATTTGTTTAGGGTGAGTTAGACCGGCGGTATTTAAGAAGAACGCCGGCGAGGGGCGAAGGACAACATGCTCGATCTGGCGATAGTCGGCGGCGGCCCAGGCGGGCTTATGAGTGCGTGGTACCTCAAGAAGAAACTTGGGGCGCTCTGCCGCATCACGATCTATGAGGCGTCCGACCGGCTCGGCGGCAAGATCCTGACCAAGACCTTCGATACCGCGCCCGCCATGTACGAGGCCGGGGTCGCCGAGATTTACGACTACTCCATGACCGGCCCGGACCCGCTGCGGGAACTGATCCAGCATTTCGGCCTGCAGACCATCCCGATGGACGCCGAGCAGGTGCAGCTTGACGGAGAATTGCTGAACGATGTCACCGGCATGCGCCGCAAGTACGGGCCGCAGACCGCGAAGGCCATCGAGGATTTTCGCAAGCTGTGCGCCAAAATGGTGTCGCCGACCGAATACTATGAAGGCGTCGGCGCGCACGACAACGAACATCCATGGGCCTATATCAGCGCCGAGGAACTGCTGGACCGCGAAGTCGCGGACCCGGTCGCCAAGCGCTTCCTCAAGGTGATGGCGCGCTCCGACATCGCGACCGAACCGCACAACACCAACGGCCTCAACGCGCTGAAGAACTTCGTGATGGATGTGGACGGCTATATCGGCCTCTACTCGATCCAGAACGGCAACGAGCAGTTGATCCACAGCCTCAGGAGCGAGATCGACGCCGACATCCAGTTGAACCATCGCGTGCTGAAGGTCGGCAAGGCGAATTCCGGCCGTTACGCCATCAACATGATGAACGGGAAGGGGCCGATCACCAAGGAGCACGATCTCGTGGTGATGTGTCTGCCGCATTCATGGCTCACCACCATGAACTGGGACGGCGAATTGCTGCGCCATTCGATGATCAAGCACATCGCTTACTTCGACCGGCCCGCGCATTACCTGCGCGTTTCCATCCTGTTCGATGAGCCGTTCTGGGGCGACAAGGTTCCGGGCGCATGGTGGATGTCCGAAGCGTTCGGCGGCTGCTGCGTTTATGTCGAGGGCGCGCGGCACGATGTCGGCCGCCATGGTGTGCTGAACTGGCTGATCCCCGGGTCCGACGCGCTGGCCTTCGCCAATCTCAGCGACAAGGAACTGATCGACGCGGCCATCAAGTCGCTGCCGAAATCGTTCGGCGACGCGCGCGCCCATTTCCTTGAGGGCAAGACCCATCGCTGGCTGTCGTCGGTGAACTGCATTCCGGGCGGATTGCCCGCCCGCGACGTGATGACCAACCATCACCCCGAGCCGACGGACCATCCGGGCTTTGTCGTGGTCGGCGACTATCTGTTCGACTCCACGCTGAACGGCCTGCTGGACTCGTCGGATGCCGCCACCGACATCATCCTCACCCAGATGATCAAGCTGCGTTACGAGCGCGGCGAGAGCGGCAATGTCCCCTCGGACAAGATTGATCGTGCCTATTTCGACAACTACCGCAACACCGGGCCTTACGGTGAGGTTTGGAGCCAGTTCACCGATCCCGACTATCTGATGAACCTCATCAGGATCGTCTGGAACCGGGCCAAGGGCTACAAGCTGCTCGTCGCGGGTTCGGCGAGCGGCGAACTGGTCGGGGCGCTGCGCGAGCGCGGCATCGACGCCTGGGGCGTCGAGAACAACCGCTACATCCACGGCAAGACGCCGAAGGCGCTGCGGAAGTACAACAAGCTCGGCTCGCTGACCAAGCTGCCGTTCAAGGCCGAGGAGTTCGATTTCGTTTTCGAGACCAGCCTCTGCCATGTTCCGGAAAAGCAGGTGAAGCGCGCGGTGCGCGAACTCAACCGCGTGGTGAAGACCGGCTTTGTGTTCGGATCGGTCACCAGCGACATGATGCCGGGCCTGATCGACCGTTACGACCTGCTGCGCGGTGTCAAGAAACTGGGCACCTGGTGGGAATGGTCCGAGCTGTTCTTCAGCAACGGCTTCGATCTGTCCATGCACCGGCGCGACACTACCGACGCCGTCTGGGACGCGACGCTCAAGGCCAACAAGGGGCCAGGCGACTGGTACGCGGACGCGGACAGCCTACGCTACTCGTTCTTTGACAAGATTGCCGACGACGACTAATCGCTAACAATGGCGGCCATCCGGCCGCTGTCACAGGTGATTGCGGCCGTCCGGCCGTGCAGCGGCGGTTGAGATGGCAAGCAAGCCACCCGGTTCGGAGACTGACAAGCCAGAGTCGGGCAGGCCGCTCGATGATGAGGCCGTGCGCCTCGCCGCGCCGACCGAGATCCCGATGACATCGCCCGATCCCGAAGACATCGACGATGACGACGACGATGACGAGGATCTTGTCGTCTATACCGCGAGCGAGGCGGCGGGCGCGTTCGCGACCCTCTGGCGGTTCACCTGGCCGCACCTGCGCAACTACAAGACGTGGCTGAGTTTCGTCGCCATCGGTCTTTTCGTCGAGACGTTGTTCAACGTCATCATGCCGCTCAGCCTGAAATATCTGATCGACGACGCGCTCGGCGAGGAAGACTTCCAGGCGCTTTACACCATCCTGACCGTGCTCGCGGTCGCCGGCATTATCACCTCCATCGTCGCAGTCTGGTACGAGCGCTGGGATGCGCGGCTGGCCGCATCGGTGATCTCCGATGTCCGCGCCCGGATGTTCCAGCACGTCCAGAGCCTGCCGGCGGCGTTTTTCGGGCGCACCAAGCGCGGCGAAATCCTGTCGCGCTTTTCCGTCGACATGGCCGGCTACGAATCCTCGGTCAAGCATTTCGCCAACAGCGCGGCGCTGCCGTTCCTCGAACTGATCGCGGGCATCGGCCTGATGATCTGGCTGAACTGGCAGCTTGCCGCCGTGGCGCTGCTGATTTTCCCGATCACCCTGATCGGTCCGCGCATCCTCACTCCGAAGGCGGTTCAGGCGAACTACGAGCAGAAGGTCAACGAATCCGCGATCCTCGGCGTGGTGCAGGAGAACGTCGCCGCGCAGATGGTGGTGAAGGCGTTCGGCCTGCAGCGCAAAGCATTCGGCTGGTTCACCTTCCGCAACAACGCCGCGCGCCGCTCGATGGGGGATGCGACCTTCCTGTCCACCATGGTCGAGCGCACCGTCACCGTGTCGGTCCTGCTGCTGCATCTGATCGTGCTGGCGATCGGCGCTTACCTTGCGACCATCGGCAAGATTTCCATCGGCACGTTCGTCACGTTCGAGAGCGCGTTCTGGGAAATCTCCTACAACATCGCACATCTGATGCACTTCATTCCGGTGGCGATCCAGGCCGCGGCCGCCGTGCGTCATATGGAAGAACTGCTCGACGAGCCGCCGCGCGGCGCCGACCGCCCCGGCGCGCCGGACCTGCCGCGCATCACCGACAACATCGCGTTCGACCGCGTAGTCTTCAAATACGAGGGCAGCGAGAATCCGGTGCTCGACGGTCTGTCGCTCAAGCTCGGGGCCGGCAAGAACATCGCTATTGTCGGGCCGAGCGGCTCCGGCAAGAGTACGCTGCTCAATCTCATCCTGCGGCTGTATGAGCCGAACGAGGGCAGGGTCAGCATCGACGGTGTCGATATTCGTAAAGTGACGCGGGATTCCCTGCGCGGCAGCATGGCGGTGGTGTTTCAGGAAAACATGCTGTTCAACATGTCGATCCGCGAGAACATCCGGCTGGGCAAGGACGGCGCGACCGACAAGGAAGTCGAGGAAGCTGCGAAGAAGGCCGAGATTCACCGCTACATCATGACCCTGCCGCAGAAATACGACACGGTGGTCGGCGAGCGTGGCGATACGCTCTCCGGCGGCCAGCGCCAACGCATCGCAATTGCGCGCGCCATTGTCCGCAATCCGTCGGTGCTACTGCTCGACGAGGCGACGTCGGCGCTCGACCAGACCACGGAAGCGGCGATCAACCGCACGCTGCTCAAGGTCGCCAAGGGCCGCACCATGATCTTCTCGACCCATCGCCTGACATCGGTGGTGGACATGGATGAAATCATTGTCGTGAGTAACGGCAAGGCCGTGGAGCGCGGCCCGCATGCCGAATTGCTCAAGGCGAACGGCATGTACCGCAAGCTCTGGGACGACCAGCTTCATCAGTCGCACCATCCGGCAGAGGATGACGACGACGATGACGAGGATTGATCGCGCGTTAGGCGGTTAAACACCGCGAGCTCCGCGATTTACTCCCTCTCCCCGTTGGGGAGAGGGGTGGGGTGAGGGGCTTTAAATCTATCGAGAGATTCTACGCCCTCACCCGACATGCTTCGCATGTCGACCTCTCCCCACGGGAGAGGTGGGCTAAACGACGGACCGTCTGATCCAAGTAGGTGATTGTTACGGCTGCGCCGTGCGCCGGATCGACAGCGTTTCGCGCAAATGGCGCGTTGCGCCGAGCGCCGCACGGTGCAGGAAGCGAATCCAGCGCCGCACATGCCATGACAGTCCGGTGTCGATGGAGATCGAACGCAGGTCGTAGGCCTGACGCTGTGACGACGCGTCGTTCGCGCACTTCTCCGGATCGTCGTAGAATTGTGAAATCTTGTCCGCGCCCATGCCGCCGCTGGCGAGCCACACCGGGATATAGGCGTTACACAGCCGCTGCACGTCCATGAACACCTTGCCGGTGCCTGTGCCTGCCGCCGGGCAGGAGGTGCAGAAGGCGTCGCCGACCAGCACGATGCCGGCCTGCCGGTGGCCCTTGGTGATGTAGAGGTCAGCGGGGCGTATCCTGATCACGCCCTCGGCCTTGAACTCGCCGGAGAGGGCGCGAAGATTGGGCATCAACTCGTGAATGGCCTGTTCGGGCGTCTGGCGCATCCGCCGCAGCCAGGGATCGTCCATGCCGCGATAGACCATCAGGTTGGCGCGCATGGCGGAGCCGATCGGGAACAGTGTCAGGTACGACATCTGCGCCGCGGAACTTTCGGTGAAGTAGGTCAGCGCCGGAAACTCGAATGTGTCGCGGCCCACGGGCACGACATTGAAGCCGACGGTGATGGAATGGCACGGGCTGATGACTTCGCGCGCGATGCCGAGGGTGTGGCGCAGGCCGATGTTCAGTCCGTTTGCCAGCACGATCAGCCGCGCGGAAATTGTTTCGCCGCTCGAGAGCGTCAGCGTCTGCAAATCCGGGCTGGTCGCGACCACCGTCACCTTGTCTTCGATGAATTCGACGTTGTCGGGGATCTGCCGGCGGACAGTGTTGACGAGATCGTCGTAAATGATGCCGTGCTGGTCGCTCGGCTTCTTGTCGAGCAGGCGCCCGAGCCGCGCGGTCCAGGCGTTGCCATCGAGGGTCGTGGCCGCCAGCACCGGATCGGCGATGCCAGTCTTGCGCAACAGGTCGAGCTGATATCCGCCGAGCTTTTCGCAGCGGAAATCGGGCGGATAGATTTTGTGCGGGTCGATCAGGATCGCGGAAAAGCCGGCGCGGCCGAGCATGGCTGCGGCCGTCGATCCCGCAAGTCCGCCGCCGACGATGGCGATGTCCGTGTGCCGCATGTTGCGCCTCTTTTCAGCTACTTAGCATCAGAGCTGCAAACTCGACTAAACCTTGAAGCAAACGTGGTGAACGGCTGCTTGGGTTAATGCTGCGAAAACACGTCTATTAACGATTTAAATGATTGCGACTTGCCTGCGGCGGGCCGCCGCAGCATGAATGGAACTTGGGGGTAGGTAGATATAGGTTGGATCGCAGTCATGCGCCCTCAATTCGGCTCCGCGAGAATGCGGTTTCTCGACGCTTCGACGCAGGTTTTGCCGCTATGATTTCAGTGACAGTCGCAAAGCCGGGTCAGGACCTCACGGCGGCGTGGAATGATCTCATTCGCCGCGCGCCGGGCAATGCCTTCATGAATCCGACCGCGCTCAAGGCGGCGCTCGACACCATGTTCGCGGTGGTGACCGTGCTGCTGGCTTGGGAGGAGGGCGTGGAGTCCGCGCGGCTGGTCGGGCTGTGGGCCCTGCAGCATCGCAATGTCATTCCGTTCTGGCCGCCGATGCTTGAGGCGCGGCCCTACAACTATGCCTTCCTTTCCACGCCGGTGGTCGATCCCGCTTTTGCGATGGAGGTCATGCCGGCGTTCTTCGCCGCGATCTGCAAGAACCCCAAACTGCCCCATGTGGTCAGCCTCAAGGAGATGGATGCGGACTCGCAGGCTTATGCCGCGATCCAGAAGACCATTGCCGACCAAAATCTTGCGCGTCTTGTCCTCACCCAGAGCCTGAGGCCGGCGGTGACCCGGGCGAAGGGTGTCAAGACGTCGGGCTCGACCCGGAAGAAGCTGCGGCAGGACTGGAACCGGCTGTCGGCGCTGGGCAAGCTCGAACTGGTCAACGCGCGCAACGCGGAGGCCACCCGGGTGGCCTTTGAGGAATTTCTGGTGCTCGAAAAGCGAAGCTGGAAGGGCGAAAAGGGCACCGCGATCCTCTGCAGCGAACGCGACACCGCGTTCACCCGGCGGCTGATCGGGGACCTTGCCGCTGAAGGCAATGCCTCGGTCGCCGTGTTGCGGCTCGACGGCCGGACCATCGCCGCCCAGGTGCTGCTTTATTGCGGGACCACGGCCTTCACCTGGAAGATCGCCTTTGACGGCGAATTTGCCAGATACTCGCCCGGCGTGCTGGTGGTCGACAAGATGACCGAACAGCTCTTTGCCGCCACCGATGTGCAGGCCATCGATTCGTGCTCGGCGCAGGACAGTTTTATGGCCCAGATCTGGACGGGGCGGAAAGCCATGGTCGACATGGTGCTGGACGTCAGGCCCAAGCGCTCGCTGGCGTTCGGCATCGAGGCGGCCCGCCAGTATGGCTATGAACGCCTGCGGGATATCCGGGACTGGCTCCGGGCGGTGTCCGTTCTGTCCGGCAAGCGGCGGCTGGCGTCGACGCCGTGAATCCGCTGGATTCCGAAAGTCCATCAAGCAATTGATTTATATGAGTATTATTGAGGTTTGCGGCGGATGAAGCCGCGCCGAAGGCCGTTGCCTGCCGCCGTCAGGTGCGGGGCGAGGGCTTTCGGGGCCGGCATAAACCCGCCGCAACCGGGCCAGAATCGGCCGGATTTCATGCCGAAAAGATTCGCGCCGGATGTCACGATCGGAGCCCGTCCGGTTTCATCCCGTGTGCAAGAAGTGGCTCTGCCGCTTGCTCTTTTCGCATGTTGATTAGTCTTGACTTGGGTGTGCGTGGCTTATAAAACCCGGCCACTTCACGACAGGCGGTGAGCTTCCCTGCGTCGGAACGGATCACCTTTTCAGCCCCGCGACCTTGTCCGGGAATGGATCGGCACCAACCTCGACGGATGTCGCTCAAACGCTGTCGGCACTAGCCAGGCAATGCCAGGACAACATTGATCTCTCGGGCGACCGCGTATGCGCGCGCCTTCAGAGTTCAGTCTCGGATGCATGATCGCGGTTTCGGTTGCGATCCTCTGTGGCGGTCAAGCGCTTTCCATTCAGCGATGGATGGGTGGCGCGATTTCGTTTTGCGCGTGGGTCTTGAGCCCGTGCCGACGGGGATGGCCGGGTTGTTGCCGACGTGAAGCGAGTGGGGCGGTTGCTCCGAACGAATTTGCGAGGCCGATAAGGTTTCGCGCGAACAAGGGTGAAGGCGAACGATGCCGACGATCAACCAGCTGATCGCGAATCCACGCGAAGCGCAGAAGTCGCGCAAGAAGGTGCCAGCGCTGCAGCAGTCGCCGCAGAAGCGTGGCGTTTGCACGCGCGTCTATACGACGACTCCGAAGAAGCCGAACTCCGCGCTTCGCAAGGTCGCCAAGGTGCGTCTGACCAACGGCTTCGAGGTCATCGGCTACATTCCGGGTGAAGGCCACAACCTTCAGGAGCACTCGGTGGTCATGATCCGCGGCGGCCGCGTCAAGGACTTGCCGGGCGTGCGCTACCACATCCTCCGCGGCGTCCTCGATACGCAGGGCGTCAAGAACCGCAAGCAGCGCCGTTCCAAGTACGGCGCGAAGCGTCCGAAGTAAGCAGGAGCGGAATCAATGTCTCGTCGCCATTCTGCCGAAAAGCGCGAAGTGAACCCGGATCCGAAGTTCGGGAACATCATCGTCACCAAGTTCATGAACTCGATCATGTACGACGGCAAGAAGTCCGCCGCCGAAAACATCGTTTACGGTGCTTTCGACCTGATCGAGCAGAAGACCAAGCAGGGCCCGCTCACCGTGTTCGAGCAGGCGCTGGAAAACGTCATGCCGACCATCGAAGTGCGCTCGCGCCGCGTCGGTGGCGCCACCTACCAGGTGCCGGTCGAAGTGCGTTCGACCCGCCGTCAGGCGCTCGGCATTCGCTGGCTCATCACGGCTGCCCGCGGCCGCAACGAGAAGACGATGACCGAACGGCTCTCCGCCGAGCTGCTCGACGCATCGAACAACCGTGGCAACGCAGTCAAGAAGCGTGAAGACGTGCACAAGATGGCGGAAGCCAACCGTGCCTTCTCGCACTATCGCTGGTAACGGCGAAACGAACGGACATTAAGGACAGCCCATGCCCCGCCAACATGCCATCGAGGATTACCGTAATTTCGGTATCATGGCGCACATCGACGCCGGTAAAACGACGACGACCGAGCGCATCCTCTATTATACCGGCAAGAGCCACAAGATCGGCGAAGTGCACGAAGGTGCCGCGACGATGGACTGGATGGAGCAGGAGCAGGAGCGTGGCATCACGATCACCTCGGCTGCGACCACCGCGTTCTGGAACGGCAAGCGCCTGAACATTATCGACACCCCCGGCCACGTCGACTTCACCATTGAAGTCGAGCGTTCACTGCGCGTGCTCGACGGCGCCGTTTGCGTTCTCGACTCCAACCAGGGCGTCGAGCCGCAGACCGAAACCGTCTGGCGTCAGGGCGACAAGTACAAGGTTCCGCGCATCGTCTTCGCCAACAAGATGGATAAGACCGGCGCTGACTTCTACAAGTGCCTGCAGGACATCATCGACCGCCTCGGCGCCAAGCCGGTTGCGATCCAGCTCCCGATCGGCGCTGAGAACAACTTCAAGGGTCTGGTCGATCTCGTTCGCATGAAGGCTGTCGTCTGGGCTGACGAAGCGCTCGGCGCGAAGTTCGAGGATCAGGAGATTCCGGCTGACCTGGTCGAGAAGGCCAAGGAATACCGCGAGAAGATGATCGAAGCCGCCGTCGAGCTCGACGACGACGCCATGGCTGCTTACCTCGACGGCAACGAGCCGGACGAGGCGACTCTCAAGCGTCTGATCCGCAAGGCGGTTCTGACCGGCGCGTTCTATCCGGTGCTCTGCGGCTCGGCCTTCAAGAACAAGGGCGTGCAGCCGCTGCTCGACGCCGTCGTCGACTACCTGCCGTCGCCGGTCGACGTACCTGCGATCAAGGGCACCGACGAGGACGGCAACGAAGTCGTGCGCAAGGCTGACGACAAGGAGCCGCTGGCTCTGCTCGCGTTCAAGATCATGGACGACCCGTTCGTCGGCACCATCACCTTCTGCCGCATCTACTCTGGCATTCTCCAGAGCGGCACCGGCGTTGTGAACTCGACCCGCGAGAAGAAGGAGCGTATCGGCCGCATGCTGCTGATGCATGCGAACAACCGTGAAGACATCAAGGAAGCCTATGCCGGCGACATCGTCGCGCTGGCCGGCCTCAAGGAAGCCCGCACCGGCGACACGCTGTGCGACCCGGATCATCCGGTCATCCTTGAAAAGATGGAATTCCCGGAGCCGGTCATCGAAATCGCGATCGAGCCGAAGTCGAAGGCAGACCAGGAAAAGCTGGGCGTTGCGCTGGCGAAGCTCGCCGCGGAAGATCCGTCTTTCCGCGTGTCGACCGATCACGAGTCCGGCCAGACCATTCTCAAGGGCATGGGCGAACTCCATCTCGACATCAAGGTCGATATTCTCAAGCGCACCTACAAGGTCGACGCCAACATCGGCGCGCCGCAGGTTGCGTTCCGCGAGAAGATCACCAAGCCGGCCGAGGTCAAGTACACCCACAAGAAGCAGACCGGCGGTACCGGTCAGTTCGCGGAAGTGTCGCTTGTGGTCGAGCCGAACGAGCCGGGCGCCGGCTTCGTGTTTGAATCGAAGATCGTCGGTGGTGCGGTTCCGAAGGAATACATCCCCGGCGTTGAAAAGGGTCTCAACAGCGTCATGAACTCGGGCGTTGTCGCCGGGTTCCCTGTGGTGGACGTCAAGGTCTCGCTGGTCGACGGCAAGTACCACGACGTCGACTCGTCGGCGCTGGCCTTTGAAATCGCCTCGCGTGCTGCATTCCGCGAAGCGCTGCAGAAGGGCAAGTCGGTCCTCCTCGAGCCGATCATGAAGGTCGAGGTGGTGACCCCTGAGGACTACACGGGATCGGTGATCGGCGATCTCAATTCCCGCCGTGGCCAGATCCAGGGTCAGGACATGCGCGGCAACGCCAACGTCATCAACGCGATGGTGCCGCTCATGAACATGTTCGGTTACGTGAACAACCTGCGCTCGATGAGCCAGGGCCGCGCGACCTTCACGATGCAGTTCGATCACTACGCTGAAGCGCCGGCCAACGTGTCGGCAGAAGTCCAGAAAAAGTTTGCTTGATTTCTTTGACGCGAGTCAAAGTTGAACGGAGAACGTCATGGCTAAAGCTAAATTTGAACGTACCAAACCGCACTGTAACATCGGCACCATCGGTCACGTCGACCATGGCAAGACGTCGCTGACCGCGGCGATCACCAAGGTTCTCGCTGAAGCCGGCGGCGCGACGTTCACCGCTTACGACCAGATCGACAAGGCGCCGGAAGAGAAGGCGCGCGGCATCACCATCTCGACCGCTCACGTCGAGTATGAGACCCCGAACCGCCACTACGCGCACGTCGACTGCCCCGGCCACGCCGACTACGTGAAGAACATGATCACCGGCGCTGCCCAGATGGACGGCGCGATCCTGGTCGTGTCCGCTGCTGACGGCCCGATGCCGCAGACCCGCGAGCACATCCTGCTCGCCCGCCAGGTCGGCGTTCCTGCGATCGTCGTGTTCCTGAACAAGTGCGACATGGTCGACGATCCGGAACTGCTCGAGCTCGTCGAGATGGAAGTCCGTGAACTGCTCTCGAAGTACAACTTCCCGGGCGACGACATTCCGATCATCCGCGGTTCGGCGCTCTGCGCGCTCGAAAACAAGGAGCCGAAGCTCGGCCACGACGCCGTCCTCGAACTGATGAAGGCTGTCGACGAGTTCATTCCGCAGCCGGCCCGCCCGGTTGACCAGCCGTTCCTGATGCCGGTCGAAGACGTGTTCTCGATCTCGGGCCGCGGCACCGTCGTCACCGGCCGCGTCGAGCGCGGCATCATCAAGGTCGGCGAGGAAATCGAAATCGTCGGTCTGCGTGAAACCCAGAAGACCATCGTCACCGGCGTTGAAATGTTCCGCAAGCTGCTCGATCAGGGCCAGGCCGGCGACAACATCGGTGCGCTGCTCCGCGGCACCAAGCGCGAAGAAGTCGAGCGCGGCCAGATTCTCTGCAAGCCGGGTTCGGTCAAGCCGCACACCAAGTTCAAGGCTGAGGCTTACATCCTCACCAAGGAAGAGGGCGGCCGTCACACTCCGTTCTTCACCAACTACCGTCCGCAGTTCTACTTCCGCACCACCGACGTGACCGGTGTCGTGCACCTGCCGGAAGGCACGGAAATGGTGATGCCGGGCGACAACATCGCGATGGAAGTGCACCTGATCGTGCCGATCGCGATGGAAGAGAAGCTCCGCTTCGCGATCCGTGAAGGCGGCCGCACCGTCGGTTCGGGCGTCGTTTCCAGCATCATCGAGTAAGAGCCAATAGCGATTGGGGAGTGGCGAGTAGAGATATTCGCTACTCGCTACTCACCACTCACTAAAGAAAGAAGCGGCAATGAACGGCCAGAATATTCGCATCCGTCTCAAGGCGTTCGACCATCGGATTCTCGATACGTCGACCCGCGAGATCGTGAACACGGCAAAACGCACCGGTGCCCAGGTTCGCGGACCCATTCCGCTGCCGACCCGCATCGAGAAGTTCACCGTCAACCGTTCGCCGCACGTCGACAAGAAGAGCCGCGAGCAGTTCGAGATGCGCACTCACAAGCGCCTTCTCGATATCGTCGATCCGACCCCGCAGACCGTGGACGCGCTGATGAAGCTCGACCTCGCCGCAGGTGTCGACGTCGAGATCAAGCTCTGAGCATGACCCCGAAAAGTGGGCACCGGTTTTCGGACCGGGTCATGCTCGCAAAGTAGATTAGCTAGTCCCTCGGGACAGAAAGAACAGGAAGCACGCCGATGCGCTCCGGAGTGATCGCACAAAAGGTCGGGATGACGCGGGTCTTTACGGAGACCGGTGAACATATCCCTGTGACCGTGCTCAAGTTGGGCAATTGCCAGGTTGTTGGCCATCGCACGACCGAGAAGAATGGATACGTCGCGCTGCAGCTCGGTTCGGGCTCGCGCAAGAGCGTCTATCTGCCGAAGGCGGAGCGCGGCCAGTTCGCCGTCGCCAAGGTCGAGCCGAAGCGCAAGGTCGCGGAATTCCGCGTGTCGGAAGACTCGCTGATCCCGGTCGGCGCGGAAATCCAGGCCGATCACTTCGTTGTCGGTCAGTTCGTCGACGTCACCGGCACCTCGGTCGGTAAGGGCTTCGCGGGCGGCATGAAGCGCTGGAATTTCGGCGGTCTGCGCGCAACCCACGGCGTCTCGGTCTCGCACCGCTCGATCGGTTCGACCGGTGGCCGTCAGGACCCGGGCAAGACCTTCAAGAACAAGAAGATGCCTGGCCATATGGGCGTCGATCGCATCACCACGCTGAACCTGCGCGTCGTCCAGACGGACGTGGCGCGCGGCCTGTTGCTGATCGAAGGCGCTGTTCCGGGCTCCAAGGGCGGCTGGATCACCGTGCGCGACGCGGTGAAGAAGGCGCTGCCGAAGGATGCGCCGAAGCCCGGCAAGTTCAAGCTGGCTGGCGAAACCGATGCTGCTGCTGAAGCGGCTCCGGCCGGGGAGGGTGCGTGATGGAACTGAAGGTCACAACCCTTGAAGGCAAGGCGGTTGGCTCCGTCCAGCTCTCGGACGAGATTTTCGGTCTCGAGCCGCGCAAGGATCTGATCCAGCGCGTCGTGAACTGGCAGCTCGCCAAGCGTCAGGCCGGCACGCACAAGGCCAAGGGCCGTGCGGAAGTCTGGCGCACCGGCAAGAAGATGTACAAGCAGAAGGGCACCGGCGGTGCTCGTCACGGCTCGGCCCGCGTTCCGCAATTCCGCGGCGGCGGCCGTGCATTCGGTCCGGTCGTTCGCTCCCATGCGCACGATCTGCCGAAGAAGGTCCGCGCGCTCGGCCTGAAGCACGCCCTGTCGGCGAAGGCGAAGGACGGCGGTCTGATTGTGATCGAGAACGCTGATCTCAAGGACGCCAAGACCAAGGCTCTGCTCGGTCACTTCTCCGGTCTGGAAATCACCAACGCGCTGATCATCGACGGCGCCGAAGTGAACACCGGTTTCGCGCAGGCTGCGCGCAACATTCCGCACATCGACGTGCTGCCGATCCAGGGCATCAACGTCTATGACATCCTGCGCCGTCAGAAGCTCGTTCTGACCAAGGCCGCTCTCGATGCGTTGGAGGCGCGCTTCAAATGACCACTCATGATGCGCGTCATTACGACATCATCGTCGCCCCGGTGATCACCGAAAAGGCGACCGTGGCTTCGGAGCACAACAAGGTTGTGTTTAAGGTCGCCGCCAAGGCGACCAAGCCGCAGATCAAGGACGCGATTGAGAAGCTGTTCGACGTCAAGGTGAAGAGCGTCAACACGCTGGTTCGCAAGGGCAAGATGAAAGTCTTCCGCGGCCAGTTCGGTTCTCAGTCGGACACCAAGCGCGCTGTCGTGACCCTTGAAGAGGGCCACCGCATCGACGTGACCACCGGGCTGTAAGGCGAACGACGATGGCATTGAAAACATTCAACCCCACGACGCCGGGCCAGCGCCAGTTGGTGATGGTCGATCGTTCGGCGCTCTACAAGGGCAAGCCGGTCAAGGCTCTGACCGAAGGCAAGAACTCGTCCGGCGGACGCGGCAATACCGGCCGCATCACCGTGCGTTTCCGCGGCGGCGGCCACAAGAAGGCTTACCGCATCGTCGACTTCAAGCGCACCAAGGTCGATGTTCCGGCCAAGGTCGAGCGTCTTGAGTACGATCCGAACCGCACCGCCTTCATCGCGCTGATCAAGTACGAAGACGGCGCCCAGGCTTACATCCTCGCGCCGCAGCGTCTGGCCGTGGGCGACACCGTTGTCGCTGGCGCTTACGTCGACGTGAAGCCGGGCAACGTCATGCCGCTGGGCAACATGCCGGTCGGCACCATCGTGCACAACGTCGAGCTGAAGATCGGGAAGGGCGGCCAGATCGCCCGTTCCGCGGGTACCTACGCCCAGATCGTCGGCCGCGACCATGACTTCGTGATCATCCGTCTGAACTCGGGCGAACAGCGCCTGGTTCACGGCCGCTGCACCGCGACCATCGGTGCGGTGTCGAACCCGGATCACATGAACATCTCGATCGGCAAGGCAGGCCGCAAGCGCTGGATGGGCCGTCGCCCGCACAACCGCGGCGTTGTCATGAACCCGGTCGACCATCCGCACGGCGGCGGTGAAGGCCGCACTTCGGGCGGCCGTCACCCGGTTACTCCGTGGGGCAAGCCGACCAAGGGCAAGAAGACCCGCACCAACAAGTCGACCAACAAGTTCATTCTCATCAGCCGCCACAAGCGGAAGAAGTAAGGAAACGCCGGACATGGTTCGTTCAGTCTGGAAAGGCCCGTTCGTTGAAGGCTCTCTGCTCAAGAAGGCGGATGCAGCGCGTTCGAGCGGCCGTCACGACGTTATCAAGATCTGGAGCCGCCGCTCGACGATCCTCCCGCAGTTCGTGGGGCTCACCTTCGGCGTCTACAACGGTCAGAAGCATGTTCCGGTCGCGGTGAACGAGGAAATGGTCGGTCACAAGTTCGGCGAGTTCTCGCCGACCCGTACCTTCCACGGCCATTCGGGCGACAAGAAAGCCAAGAAGTAAGGGCTTGAGGACTTAGTCATGAGCAAACCAAAGCGCGAACGGGTTCTCCCGGACAACGAGGCCAAGGCGGTAGCCCGCATGCTTCGCGTCTCGCCGCAGAAGCTGAACCTTGTTGCGCAGTTGATCCGCGGCAAGAAGGCGTCGTCTGCGCTCGCCGACCTGCAGTTCTCGCGCAAGCGGATCGCCGGCGACGTCAAGAAGTGCCTGGAGTCCGCGATCGCGAACGCCGAAAACAACCATGATCTCGATGTCGACGCGCTCGTCGTCGCCGAGGCGCATGTTGGCAACGGCATCGTGATGAAGCGTTTCGCACCGCGCGGCCGTGGCCGTTCGGGTCGTGTTTACAAGCCGTTCTCGCAACTGACGATCGTCGTTCGTCAGGTCGAGGCCGAGGCGAGCGCTTAAAGGCGCAGGAGAAAACGATGGGTCAAAAGATCAATCCAATCGGGCTGCGTCTGGGCATCAACCGGACCTGGGATTCCCGTTGGTTCGCCGGCAAGAACGAGTATGCGAAGCTCCTCCACGAGGACATCCGCATCCGCGAAGTGCTGATGAAGGAACTGAAGCAGGCCGCTGTCGCGCGTATCGTGATCGAGCGCCCGCACAAGAAGTGCCGCGTGTCGATCTACTCGGCCCGTCCGGGCGTGGTGATCGGCAAGAAGGGCGCCGACATCGACAAGCTGAAGAAGAAGGTCGCCGACATCACCGACTCCGATGTCGTGATCAACATCGTCGAAATCCGCAAGCCGGAACTCGACGCGACCCTGGTTGCCGAGTCGATCGCGCAGCAGCTCGAGCGCCGCGTTGCGTTCCGCCGCGCCATGAAGCGCGCCGTTCAGTCGGCGATGCGTCTGGGCGCCGAAGGCATCCGCATCAACTGCTCGGGCCGTCTCGGCGGCGCCGAAATCGCGCGCATGGAATGGTATCGTGAAGGCCGCGTGCCGCTGCACACGCTGCGCGCCGATGTGGACTACGGTGTCGCCACCGCGTTCACCACGTTCGGCACTTGCGGCGTCAAGGTCTGGATCTTCAAGGGCGAAATCCTCGAGCACGATCCGATGGCCCAGGACAAGCGTATGGCCGAAGGCGACAGCGGGCGTCCGTCCCGTCGCGATGCGGCCTGATTGATTTTTACGAGAAGGTTTGAGGGCGTAAGCCATGATGCAACCAAAGAAGACAAAGTTCCGAAAGGCGCATAAGGGCCGTATCCACGGCGTCGCCTCGTCGGGCGCGACGTTGTCTTTCGGCCAGTTCGGCCTGAAGGCGATGGCGCCGGAGCGCATCACCGCGCGCCAGATCGAAGCCGCCCGCCGCGCGCTGACCCGTCACATGAAGCGTGCCGGCCGTGTCTGGATCCGCGTGTTCCCGGATGTGCCGGTGTCGAAGAAGCCTGCTGAAGTCCGCATGGGCTCGGGCAAGGGCGCTCCGGAATTGTGGGTGGCGCGCGTCAAGCCGGGCCGCATCATGTTCGAGATCGACGGCGTGACCCATCAGACCGCGAAGGAAGCTCTCGAGCTTGCCGCCGCCAAGCTGCCGATCAAGACGCGCTTCGTCGCGCGCATTGCGGAGTAAGGACCATGGCCGAACTGAAAGTCGAAGACATTCGCGCGATGAGCCCCGATCAGATGGACGAAGCCGTCCTCAATCTGAAGAAGGAGCGGTTCAACCTGCGCTTCCAGCGCGCCACCGGGCAGCTCGAGAACACCTCGCGCCTGCGTGAAGCTCGCCGCGATATCGCACGCATCAAGACCATCGCCGCGCAGAAGCGCGACGGCAAGAAGTAAGGGGCGAAAGATGCCGAAGCGTACTCTCCAGGGCGTCGTCGTCAGCGACAAGCAGGACAAGACCGTTGTCGTGCGTGTCGACCGCCGCTTCACCCACCCGATCTACAAGAAGACCATTCGCCGGTCCAAGAACTACCACGCGCATGATGAGAACAACCAGTTCAAGGCAGGCGACACGGTCTGGATCGAAGAAAGCAAACCGCTCTCGAAGTTGAAGCGCTGGACGGTTGTCCAGAGCGACGCCAAGAAAACAGCTTAAAGCGCAAATAGCGCATCAGAAAGAGGACGAGGTGCATCAATGATTCAGATGCAGACCAACCTCGACGTGGCCGATAATTCCGGCGCGCGCCGTGTCATGTGCATCAAGGTTCTTGGAGGTTCCAAGCGCCGCTATGCAACGGTGGGCGACATCATCGTCGTCTCGATCAAGGAAGCCATTCCACGCGGCAAGGTGAAGAAGGGCGACGTCATGAAGGCGGTCGTCGTTCGCGTCGCCAAGGACATCCGCCGGGCTGACGGTTCCGTCATCCGCTTCGACCGCAACGCGGCTGTGTTGATCAACAACCAGTCCGAGCCGGTCGGCACCCGTATCTTCGGGCCGGTGCCGCGCGAGCTTCGCGCCAAGAACCACATGAAGATCATCTCGCTTGCGCCGGAGGTGCTGTAATGGCTGCCAAGATTCGCAAGGGTGACAAGGTCATCGTGCTGTCGGGCCGCGACAAGGGCCGGACCGGCGAAGTGTTCGAGGTGCGCCCCACCGAGAACCGTGCGCTGGTGCGCGGTGTCAACCTGGTGAAGCGTCACCAGAAGCAGACCCAGGCCCAGGAAGGCGGCATCATCACCAAGGAGTCGCCGATCCATCTGTCCAACATCGCGCTCGTCGGCAAGGACGGCAAGCCGACCCGCGTCGGTTTCAAGGTCCAGAAGGACGGCACCAAGGTGCGCGTTGAGAAGCGCTCGGGAGCAGAGATCAATGGCTGAGACCGCATACGTTCCGCGCCTGCGCGCGCAGTTTGACAAGGAAATCCGCGGCAAGCTGGTTGAGCAGTTCGGCTACACCAACGCGCTGCAGGTTCCGGTGCTTGAGAAGGTCGTGCTCAACATGGGCATCGGCGAAGCCGTCAACGACCGCAAGAAGGTCGAACTGGCTGCCGCCGATCTCGCGCTGATCGCCGGCCAGAAGCCGGTTGTCACGCATTCGCGCAAGGCGATCGCGACCTTCAAGCTGCGTGAAGGCCAGGCCATCGGCGCCAAGGTGACGCTGCGCAAGTCCCGCATGTACGATTTCGTCGATCGTCTTGTGAACATCGCGCTGCCACGCGTCCGCGACTTCCGCGGTCTCAATCCGAAGAGCTTCGACGGCATGGGCAACTACTCGCTCGGCCTCAAGGAGCATATCGTGTTCCCGGAAATCGACTACGACAAGTCGGGCGAGACCTGGGGCATGGACATTACGATCTGCACCACCGCCGCCACGGACGACGAGGCGCGGGCGTTGCTGACCGCATTCAATTTTCCGTTCCGGCAGTGAGCCGCTGAATTAGTCAGCGCCTCAAACGCGGAAAGGTATGGAGACTACTCGATGGCTAAGAAGAGTTCTGTCGAAAAGAATAACCGGCGTCAGAAGATGACGAAGAACGCTGCTCCCAAGCGCGCCCGTCTGAAGGCGATCATCGCCGACAAGACCAAGCCGATGGAAGAGCGTTTCGCGGCGACGATCAAGCTCGCCGAGATGCCGCGCAACTCGTCGGCGACCCGCATCCGCAACCGCTGCGAAGTCAGCGGCCGTTCGCGCGCGGTTTATCGCAAGAACAAGATGAGCCGCATCGCGCTCCGTGAATTCGGCTCGAAGGGCCTGATTCCGGGTCTCGTGAAGTCGAGCTGGTAAGGGGAGGCGGAGACATGTCAACGCACGATCCGATCAGCGATCTCATCACCCGCATCCGCAACGCGCAGATGCGCAACAAGTCCAAGGTTTCGACCCCGGGCTCGAAAATGCGCGCCAACGTGCTCGAAGTGCTGAAGGCCGAGGGTTACATCCGCGGCTATGCGGCGGTCGAACATGCCGGTGGCCACAACGAGCTGGAAATCGAGCTGAAATACTTCGACGGCGAGCCGGTCATCAAGGAGATCGAGCGCGTGTCGAAGCCGGGCCGCCGGGTCTACGCTTCGGTGAAGAACCTGCCGCGCGTCCGCAACGGCCTTGGCATCTCGGTTCTGTCGACGCCGAAGGGAATCATGGCTGACCACGACGCGCGTGACGCGAATGTGGGCGGCGAAGTTCTCTTCACGGTGTTCTAAGGAAGGAAGATCAATGTCCCGCGTAGGCAAAAGGCCCGTCGCGATCGCCTCCGGCGTCACCGCGAATGTTGAAGGGCAGACCGTCAAGATGAAGGGCCCGAAGGGCGCGCTTCAGTTTGTCGTGCATGACGACGTTTCGGTCGAGATGAAGGACGGCGCGATCACCGTTGCGCCGCGCTTCGAGACCAAGCGCGCGCGTTCGCTGTATGGCACCGCTCGCGCTCAGATCGCGAATCTGGTCGAAGGCGTCACCAAGGGCTTCGAGAAGAAGCTGGAAATCACCGGCGTCGGTTACCGCGCTGCGCTGCAGGGCAAGAACCTGCAGCTCTCGCTCGGCTACAGCCACGACGTGATCTACGCGATTCCGGAAGGAATCCAGATCGCCGTGCCGAAGCCGACCGAAATCACCGTTGCCGGCAACGACAGCCAGCGCGTCGGCCAGGTCGCGGCCGAGATCCGCAGCTACCGTCCGCCGGAGCCCTACAAGGGCAAGGGCGTGAAGTACGCCGATGAATTCATCTTCCGCAAGGAAGGCAAGAAGAAGTAACGGAGCCGGTCATGTCGAAACTCAAGGTCACGAATGCCCGGCGCAAGCAGCGCGTTCGTCTCGCGCTGCGCCGGACCGCGAATGGACGTCCGCGCCTGTCGGTGTTCCGCTCGTCGAAGCACATCTACGCTCAGGTCATCGACGACGTGAAGGGCGAGACTCTCGCCTCCGCTTCGTCGCTGGAGAAGGCCATGCGCGACACCGGCAAGACCGGTGCGGACATCGACGCGGCGAAGGCCGTGGGCAAGCTGCTCGCCGAGCGCGCCGTGAAGAACGGCGTCAAGGAAGTGGTGTTCGACCGTGGCGGCTATCTCTATCACGGCCGCGTCAAGGCGCTCGGCGACGCCGCGCGGGAAAGCGGCTTGAGCTTCTAGGCTCGGCTTCTAAATTTGGTTTGAACGGATACAGGGTCAGAGGCGCGAGCCTCGCAAGGATTGGAAAACACCATGGCAGGTGAACGCGAACGCGGTGGACGCGAGCGGGGCGGTCGGGATCGGGAAGAGCGCGACAGCGAGTTCGTCGACAAGCTCGTCCACATCAATCGTGTGGCGAAGGTCGTCAAGGGCGGCAAGCGCTTCGGTTTTGCGGCTCTGGTCGTCATCGGCGATCAGAAGGGCCGGGTCGGGTTCGGCCACGGCAAGGCGCGCGAAGTGCCGGAAGCGATCCGCAAGGCGACCGAGTCGGCCAAGCGCAACCTGACGCGCGTCGCGCTGCGCGAGGGCCGCACGCTGCATCACGACATCGCTGGCCGTCATGGCGCCGGCCGCGTTTACCTGCGCGCCGCTCCTGCCGGTACCGGCATCATCGCGGGCGGCCCGATGCGCGCCGTCTTCGAGACCCTGGGCATCCAGGACGTGGTGGCGAAGTCGATCGGCTCGTCGAATCCCTACAACATGGTTCGCGCGACCTTCGACGCGCTGAAGCATCAGGATTCGCCGCGCTCGGTCGCCAACCGCCGCAACATCAAGGTGTCCACGTTGCAGTCCCGCCGCGTCGGCGGCGACGCGGAAGCTGTCGCGGAATAATCAGGGCCTGGTCCGGAACACGGTTTCGGATCAGTTCATGCCAGTCTGAAAAGACGTTTTGGAGTTAGACCATGGCCAAGGCCGCAACGAAAACCATCAAGGTCGAGCAGACCGGCAGCCCGATCCGCCGCCACAGCTCGCAGCGCGAGACCCTGATCGGTCTGCGTCTCAACAAGATCGGCCGCGTCGCCGAGCTGCAGGATTCTCCTGAGGTTCGCGGCATGATCAACAAGGTCAGGCACCTCGTTCGCGTCGTCGACGAGAAGTAAGTTCACGTCATCCTGAGGCGGCCGTCTTCGGCCCTCGAAGGATGACAACGCCGCCCTTCGAGGCTCGGGCTTCGCCCTCGCACCTCAGGACGACGGAAGACAGAGGGAAGAGAGAAATGAAGCTCAATGAAATCGCCGATAACGCCGGCTCGCGTAAGAAGCGCATGCGCGTTGGCCGTGGCATTGGCTCCGGCAAGGGCAAGCAGGCAGGTCGCGGCGGCAAGGGCCAGACCGCGCGCTCGGGCGTGCGCATCAAGGGCTTTGAAGGCGGCCAGATGCCGCTGCATCGCCGTCTGCCGAAGCGCGGCTTCAACAACATTTTCGCGCTCGACCTGACCGAGGTCAATCTCGACCGTCTGCAGGAAGCCATCGACGCGAAGAAGCTGGATGCGGGCGCGACCGTGAACGCGGAAGCGCTGGTGAAGTCGGGCATTCTGCGTCGCTCCAAGGACGGCGTGCGTCTCCTCGGCCGCGGCGAACTCAAGTCGAAGCTGACCGTCGAAGTGTACGGCGCCACTAAGTCCGCCATTGCGGCGGTCGAGAAGGCTGGCGGTTCGGTGAAGATTCTGGCGCCGGCCAAGGATGCCGCCGCGCAGAAGGCTGCGGCGAAGAAGCCGAACAGGAAGGCCTCGTAAAATTCCGTCACGCCCGGCCTTGTGCCGGGCATCCACGTCTTTACCTCTTTGATGTTTCAAAGAACAAGGCGGGGAGGGCCGGGAATGAGCCCGGCCTGATGCGTTGAAGGAACCGGGATCAAACATGGCCTCTGCAGCGGAACAACTTGCGGCAAACCTCAACTTCTCGGCATTTGCAAAGGCTGACGAGCTCAAGAAGCGCATCTGGTTCACACTGGGTGCGCTGCTTGTTTATCGGCTCGGCACCTATGTGCCGCTGCCCGGCATCGACCCGAATGTCTGGAGCCAGATTTTCAAGTCGCAGGCCGGCGGCATTCTCGGCATGTTCAACATGTTCGCCGGCGGCGGCATCAACCGCATGGCCATCTTCGCGCTGAACATCATGCCGTACATTTCGGCGTCGATCATTCTTCAGCTTCTGACCACCGTGTCGCCGCAGCTCGAAGCCCTCAAGAAGGAGGGCGAGTCGGGCCGCAAGATCATCAACCAGTACACCCGCTATCTGACCGTGGTGCTCGCGACGTTCCAGGCTTATGGCATCGCCGTCGGCCTCGAAGGCGCGGGCAACGTGGTGTCCGATCCGGGCATGTTCTTCCGTCTGTCCACCACCATCACGCTGGTCGGCGGCACCATGTTCCTGATGTGGCTCGGCGAGCAGATCACCTCGCGCGGCATCGGCAACGGCATCTCGCTGATCATCATGGCCGGCATCGTCGCCGAACTGCCGTCGGCGATCGCGGGAACGCTCGAACTCGGCCGCCAGGGCGCGCTGTCGACGGTCCTCATTCTTGCGATCATCATCATGGCCGTCGCGGTGATCGCGCTGATCGTGTTTGTCGAGCGCGCGCAGCGCCGGCTGCTGATCCAGTATCCGAAGCGTCAGGTCGGCAACAAGATGTTCGAGGGCCAGTCCTCGCATTTGCCGCTCAAGCTCAACACCGCGGGCGTCATTCCGCCGATCTTCGCGTCGTCGCTGCTGCTGCTGCCGACAACGATCGCGCAGTTCAACGCGGGCAAGGGACCGGAATGGTTTCAGTGGCTGACCACGCAGCTCGCGCACGGCCGTCCGCTGTTCCTTGTGCTGTATCTCGGGCTCATCGTGTTCTTCGCGTTCTTCTACACTGCGATCGTGTTCAACCCGACCGAGACCGCGGACAATCTGAAGAAGCACGGCGGCTTCATTCCGGGTATCCGGCCGGGCGAGCGCACCGCCGAATACATCGACTACGTGCTGTCACGCATCACCGTGGTCGGCGCGATTTATCTGGCGATCGTCTGTCTGGTGCCTGAAATCCTGATCTCTTACGCATCCGTGCCGTTTTATCTCGGCGGCACATCGTTGCTGATCGTTGTCAGCGTGACGATGGATACGGTGGCTCAGGTGCAGGGCTATCTGCTGGCGCACCAGTATGAAGGGCTGATTCGTAAATCGAAATTGAGGGGCCGCCGTAAATGAGGTTGATTCTTCTCGGGCCGCCGGGGGCGGGCAAGGGAACGCAGGCGCAACGACTGGTTCACAAGCACGGCATCGTTCAGCTCTCCACCGGAGAGATGCTGCGTGCCGCTGTGGCAGCCGGAACGCCGATCGGCCTCAAGGCGAAGGACATCATGGCCAGCGGCGCGCTGGTGCCTGATGAGGTCGTGGTCGGAATCATCGCCGACCGCATCGAGGAAGCCGACGCGAAGAAGGGTTTTATCCTCGACGGCTTTCCGCGCACCGTGCCGCAGGCCGCGGCGCTCGACGAACTGCTCAAGAAGAAGCATCTCAAGCTCGACGCCGTGGTTGAGCTGCGCGTGAACGAAAGCGCGCTGCTCGAGCGGGTCGAGACCCGCGTGGCGCAGATGCGCGAACGCGGTGAGGAAGTCCGGATCGACGATACGCCGGAAGTGCTCTCGAAGCGTCTGGCGAGCTATCGCGCGCAGACCGAGCCGCTGGTTCATTATTACTCGGAGAAGCGCAAGCTCATCACCGTCGATGGCATGATGACCATCGAGCAGGTGACCGCCGCGATCAACCGCGTGCTGGCTGCTCTGGAAGCCGATTCGGCCGCCAGGGCCGAGAAGAAGGCCGCCGCCCGCAAGCCTGCCAAGGCGAAGAAGCCCGCCGGCAAGGCCAAGGCGGCCAAGGGAACCAAGAAGGTGGCCAAGAAAGCCGCTAAGAAGGCTGCCAGGAAAACCGTCAAGCCAGCGGCCCGGAAGGCCAAAAAGGCCTCCAAACCGGCTGGTAAGGCCGTGAAGGGCCGGAAAAAGACCGCCGCGAAGGCCAAAAGCCGGGCGGCAGGAACCCGGACCGCGAAGACCCGGAAAGTGGCTAAAAAGGCCACGAAAAAGGGCGCTAAGGCCGTCAAACGGTTGACGAAACGGCGCTGAATACATTAATAAGCCCGCATCCAGTCGGATAAGTTCAGACGATGCCGGGCCCCGAAAGAAAATGGGGAGGGCGTCGTGTTCGCGTTTGTGAACACCCGCCCGACGCAAAGAGATCAACGAGACAAGCCGGTCCGTGATGGACGGCGACAGGAGCGAAGACCGTGGCCCGTATTGCAGGCGTCAACATTCCGACCAACAAGCGCGTGCTGATCGCGCTTCAGTACATTCATGGCATCGGCCAGAAGAATGCCGCGACCATCGTCGAGCAGCTCAAGATTCCGGCCGAGCGCCGCGTCTCGCAGCTCACCGACGCTGAAGTGCTTCAGATCCGCGAAATGATCGACCGCGATTTCCTCGTGGAGGGCGACCTTCGCCGTGAAGTCGGCATGAACATCAAGCGCCTGATGGATCTTGGCTGCTATCGCGGCCTGCGTCATCGCCGCGGCCTTCCGGTGCGCGGCCAGCGTACCCACACCAATGCGCGCACGCGCAAGGGTCCGGCCAAGGCGATCGCCGGCAAGAAGAAGTAATTTTCGTTTTTCACCGACCGATCCGGCCGCCGCCTGGCCGCCGGATGATCACCTGAATTCCCCAGCGTCTGGAATCACGGACGCGCTCGAAGGAAGAGAAGAGACCAAATGGCTAAAGATGCTACCCGCGTACGTCGCCGTGAACGCAAGAACATCGCATCCGGCATCGCGCACGTAAATTCGTCGTTCAACAACACCACCATCACCATCACCGATGCGCAGGGCAACACCATTGCCTGGTCGTCGGCCGGAACGATGGGCTTCAAGGGATCGCGCAAGTCGACTCCGTATGCGGCGCAGGTTGCTGCCGAAGACGTGTCGAAGAAGGCGCAGGAACACGGCATGCGCACGCTGGAAGTCGAAGTCGCAGGCCCCGGTTCGGGCCGTGAATCGGCGCTGCGCGCGCTGCAGGCAGCGGGCTTCACCGTCACCTCGATCCGCGACGTGACCACGATCCCGCACAATGGTTGCCGCCCGCGCAAGCGCCGGCGCGTCTGATTGTTTGGACTGCCGCGGGCGTTCGACGCCCGCGTTGTTTTTGAGATGCGATGACGCGGCCATCGTTTGACAACGGTGCCCGCGCCGCAAAACCTCCAACGCCAGTGATTTTGATGGCATGGGTGAACAAGTGACGATCCAGAAAAATTGGCAAGAACTCATTCGTCCGAACAAGCTCAACGTGACGCCCGGTTCGGACCCGACCCGTTTCGCAACCGTCATCGCTGAACCTCTCGAGCGCGGTTTCGGCCAGACGCTCGGCAACGCGCTGCGCCGTGTGCTGCTGTCGTCGCTGCAGGGTGCTGCCGTGCAGTCGGTTCACATCGACGGCGTGCTGCACGAGTTCTCCTCGATCGCCGGCGTGCGCGAGGACGTGACCGACATCGTGCTGAACGTGAAGGACATCTCGATCAAGATGCAGGGCGAAGGCCCCAAGCGCATGGTCGTGAAGAAGTCCGGCCCCGGCGTGGTCACCGCCGGCGACATCCAGACCGTCGGCGATGTCGTCGTGCTGAATCCCGAACTGCAGCTCTGCACGCTGGACGAGGGCGCTGAAATCCGCATGGAATTCACCGTCAACACCGGCAAGGGTTATGTCGCCGCCGAGCGCAACCGCCCGGAAGATGCGCCGATCGGCCTGATCCCGGTGGACAGCCTGTTCTCGCCGGTCCGCAAGGTGTCCTACAAGGTTGAGAACACCCGCGAAGGCCAGATCCTCGACTACGACAAGCTGACGCTGACCATTGAGACCAACGGCGCGATCTCGCCGGACGATGCGCTCGCTTACTCGGCGCGCATCCTGCAGGATCAGCTCAACGTGTTCGTGAACTTCGAGGAGCCCCGCAAGGAGGTTGCCGCCGAGATCATTCCGGATCTCGCCTTCAACCCTGCCTTCCTCAAGAAGGTGGACGAACTCGAACTGTCGGTTCGTTCGGCGAACTGCCTGAAGAACGACAACATCGTCTACATCGGCGATCTCGTGCAGAAGTCGGAAGCGGAAATGCTCCGCACCCCGAACTTCGGCCGCAAGTCGCTGAACGAAATCAAGGAAGTGCTGGCCCAGATGGGTCTGCACCTCGGCATGGAAGTGCCCGGCTGGCCACCGGAGAACATCGACGAGCTGGCCAAGCGCTTTGAAGACCACTACTGAGTCAAGCGAATAGGGAGTAGCGAATAGCGAATAGAAGAGACGGCAGCGCATAGAACCATTTCTATTCGCTACTCACCATTCGCTACTCGCTCTCTTGGGCGAACGCAGGCAGCCCACCTGAGCAACATGTCCGACGAACCGTCGCGGCAACTGAAATAGAGGACTATCATCATGCGTCACGGCAAGGTTCATCGGAAGCTCAACCGCACCGCAGAGCATCGCAAGGCGATGTTCGCCAACATGGCGGCTGCGCTGATCAAGCACGAGCAGATCGTCACCACGCTTCCGAAGGCGAAGGAACTGCGCCCGATCGTCGAGAAGCTGGTCACCCTGGGCAAGCGCGGCGGCCTCGCGCTGCGCCGTCAGGCGATCGGCGAAATGCGCGACCACGATCAGGTCAAGAAGCTGTTCGACGTTCTGGCTCCCCGCTACAAGGATCGTCAGGGCGGCTACACACGCATCATCAAGGCCGGTTTCCGCTACGGCGACAACGCGCCAATGGCCGTGATCGAGTTCGTCGACCGCGACGTCGATGCCAAGGGCCAGGATTCGGGTCCGGTGCAGGAAGCAGCTTCGTCCGAAGCAGCGTAACCTTCCATCGCATTGTGATTTCAAAAGCGGCGCCTTTGGCGCCGTTTTTTTTGTTGTGGGGATGTTTCCTGCCGGGACACGATGCCATGAACCGGCGGACAGGACCCGGGACTGGCTGACGCGCGCTGCTGCACTTAACCTGAACCTGACAGGAGCAAAACATATGAAAATTGATCTTTCAGGAACGACCGCTGTCATCACCGGATCGACCGGAGGCATTGGCTTCGCCATCGCTCGCGGCCTTGCGGGAAGCGGGGCGAGCGTCGTGGTCAATGGCCGCACACAGGCCAAGGCTGACGCGGCGGCGGCGGCGATCGTCCAGGCAATCCCGGGCGCCAGGGCGCGCGGCGTCGGCGCCGATGTCTCCAGCGCGGAAGGGTGCGCGAAGCTGGTCGCGGCGGTGCCGGAGACAGACATTCTCATCAACAATGCCGGCATCTTCGAGCCGAAGGACTTTTTCGAGATTCCCGACGCGGACTGGACCCGCTTTTTCGAGGTCAATGTGATGTCGGGTGTTCGCCTGTCGCGCGCCTACATGCCCGGCATGCTCAAGCGCAACTGGGGCCGCATCGTATTCATCTCGTCGGAATCGGGGGTGAACATTCCCACCGAGATGATCCACTACGGCATGTCGAAAACCGCGCAGCTTGCGATCTCGCGCGGTCTTGCCGAGTTGACCAAAGGCACCAATGTCACGGTCAATTCGGTACTGCCCGGCCCGACGATGTCCGAGGGCGTCGAGACCTTCGTGAAGGATCTGGCGAAGCGGAATGGCCAATCGGTGGATGAGGCGGCCTCGCAGTTCGTCAAGCAGCATCGCGGGACGTCGCTGATCCAGCGATTCGCGACCGTCGACGAGATTGCCAACATGGTGGTCTATGTCAGTTCGCGTGAAGCGTCCGCGACGAACGGAGCTGCCTTGCGGGCCGAAGGCGGGATCATCCAGACCATCGCATAGCGGGCGGGGCAGAAGTGCCATCGCACTTGTGTGGGGCTTTCGGGAATAATTTTCTCCCGAGACGTCGTGTCGCATGTCCGAACGGGACGAACCCGGCGGTTGTCACATCACTGTAACGCGTCTGTCGTATTCGTGCGGTCATGCTCATGGCTGCAATGCAGCAGATCCGTTCGCCTTGCTGGCGGCAGTTTTCGCTCTAGATCGAACGGATATGGCGCAGCTCTCGATGACTGGCTGAACCTCACCGTGTGGACCGCACTTTTGAACGATCGACCCGCCGATCTCTCGCCACCGCGATTCGAGCCCGGTGGCTGGATGCAGTGGCCTGACAACGAGGACTACAGCCTCCAGTTCATGCGCGTGCTCGGTTCGGCGCAGGAGGGCGGCAGCACGGTCTCCGAATGTTTCCTGACGGCCAGCCGTATCGTGCCCGGCGATGACGAGAGCTGGTATCTGGCCTGGACGGCGGTCGCGGACAGCAGCAAGGCAAGGGGCGACGCCGCGCTTGAGGCAGGGTATCTGCATTCGGCGCTCGGCAACTGGCTCCGCGCGTCGAACTATTACCGGGCCTCCGAAATTTTCCTCAAGCTGGATGACAGCCGCCGCGCGGATGCGCTCGAGCGAATGCGGGTCTGTTCTCTACTTGTGGTCTCGCATCAGCCGCCGGGCGGTGAACTGGTCCGCATTCCTTGTTTCGATGACGGCTTTGTCGAAGCCTATTTCCTTCCCGCGCCTGGCGCGCCCGCCAGGGCTCCGGTTGTGATCTGCGTCGGCGGATCGGGGCACTTCAAGGACGAGCATCTGCACACCCTGATGCGTCAGGCGCATGCGCGCGGCCTGTCGCTGCTGCTCGCCGATCTGCCGGGGCAGGGCGCCGCGCCGCGGATCAAGGGCCTTGTGCGTTACGAAATCGAGACCGCGATCAGTTGCTGCGTGGATTATCTGATCGCGCGCGGCGACATCGACGAACGGCGCATCGCGATCTTCGGAGACGGGCTTGGCGCCGCCTACGCCTCGCGTGCGGCGAATCTCGATGACAGGTTTGCAGCGGCTGTCTGCGACGCCGGAATCTGGGACATGCACCAGAACGTGACGGCCACCCAGTGGATGTCCGGTCACGACGGGCACGACGCGGTCGCGCAGGAAATTCGCCGGCTGCGGCGCCACGGCGGTCTCACCAGCATCAAGTGCCCGATCCTGATGACGTTCGGCGAGCACGACTGGCTCGATACCCGACATGCGGCGGCGTTGTCCGCGGCGCTGCGCGAGGAGGGGGCGGACGTCACGCTGAAGATTTTCTCAGCGGCGGAAACCGCCGCGGCGCACGGGCAATCCGATAACCCGACGCTCGGGGCCGAATTCGTATTCGACTGGATCGCCGCCCGTCTTGCCGCCGTGCCGGCACAAGCGGCCGCTTGACCGTCAGCCGTTCGCGGCGATCATCTGCGCGGCCTTTGCAAGCCGTTCCTTGAGTGTCGAGAGCTTGTCGGTGAGGTCGCGGAATGTCTGGGTCGAGAAATCCGAAAAGACCAGATTGTCCGCGACGACCTGCTGTGAATAAAGGTTTGCAATCTGCTTGTGCGCCTTGTCGGTGAGCGACATCAGCACCACGCGCGCGTCTTCTTTCGATGCGACGCGACGCATGAAACCGTGCTTCTCGAGGCTCTTGGTCTGGGTCGTCACGAAGGAGGGATCGACATGCAGCTTGGTCGAAACCTCGCGCACTGAAATTCCCTTGCCCTGGTCGAGGTCGTTGACCGCCATCAGGATCAGCCATTGCGGGCAGGTGATGTCCAGCATGCGCGCCCAGTTGGAACGGATTTCCTCAAGATGCGTGTTGATTGAAATAACGTCCCAGATGAACTGGCGCACCAGTGCGTCGTCAGGTCCCATCGGGCGCGTCTCCTGCGCGGCGCTGCGCGAAGGCGTAGTATGACGATGAGATGAAATTTTCTTGGCGGGAAGTCTGCCAGCCATTCAATACTGCCTTTTCGCTCGAATGCGCAAAATTATGTCACCCGTGATGCCTTTGCAATCGCCGCTTTTGTCATCCCGCTGACATGATGTTGCGGGGAAACCACATGATCGCGGCCAAATAAAAGCATGAGTAAATCAATTATTGTAATCAACTGATGGATGCAGGCATTGTCGCCCCGTCAGCCGAGAGCATCGGGTGACTCGCCGGCTGTCTCGTCAGAAGGGCCAGCGGCGGCAAGCGGGGATCAGGGGCTGATTGGGGTGGCCATGGCCACGGGAAGCGGACCTTTCCTCAGTTGATCATTTTTGGAGGTTTTATGAGCAAGATTAAGAGCCTTATCCTGGGCTCGGCAGCCGCACTGGTTGCCGCCACAGGCGCACAGGCGGCTGATCTTCCCGTCAAGGCGAAAGCGGTCCAGTACGTGAAGATCTGCTCCCTGTATGGAGCCGGTTTCTACTACATCCCGGGTACCGACACCTGCATCAAGCTGGGCGGCTATGTTCAGCTCGACGTGACAATGAATGGTACCGCGCATCACCAGCCCGCATGGAACAACAGCGGCAACACCGGCCTGCAGAACCGTGCGTCGGATTACTTCATCACCCGTGCGCGCACCAGCCTGAACATCGACACCCGCACCGCCACCGAATACGGCGTTGTCCGCACCTACTGGTCCAGCAACTTCCAGCACACCTCGGGTGACGGTCCGTCGTCCGGCGTTCTCACCATGGATTTCGGCTTCATCCAGTTCGCCGGATTCACCATCGGTAAGGCGATCTCGGCGTTCCAGACCCCTTGGGGCGGCTCGCCGGTCGGCCTGAACACCTCGAACCTGATCGGCGGCTACGACAACGCCACCGGCATCAACCAGATTGCCTACACCTGGCAGTTTGGTAACGGCATCTCCGCCCAGATCGGCATTGAAGACAACCGCGTCATCAACCGCGCTCCGATCTTCAACGGCGCGATCGCTTCGACCGCGACCAACTTCTTCACCGGTGCCTACACCAATGCGTCCGGCGGCAACGTCGCGCCCGACATCGTTGGTAACGTTCGTATCGACCAGGCCGCGTTCACCGCTCAGGTGTCGGCTGGCCTGCACAACATCCACGCCAACTATTACGGCACCACCGAGCCGACCGGTCATCCGAGCGATGAATGGGGCTTTGCGGTTGCTGGCGGCCTGCAGTTGAAGAACCTGCCGACCGGCCCTGGCGACAAGCTGTCGCTCGAAGCCACTTACTCGGACGGCGCTCCGAAGTATGTGATCGGCGGCACCACCGGCAACAGCTTCGACGCCTTCAACAACACCGGCACGACCAGCCCGGCATTCTACCAGTCGTTCGCGGCGCTCGCGCTGTTCGACGGCGTCTATACCACCAACGGTTCGATCGAAAAGACCAAGGTGTGGGGCTTCCGTGGCGGCTACGAGCACAACTGGTCGCCGAACTGGCAGACCAGCGTGTTCGGCAGCTACACGCATGTCGACTACAACTCGAACGCCACCACGATCTTCTGCACCAACACGGCGGCGTTCTACGCAGCGGGCAGCACCTGCAATCCAGACTTCAACATCTGGCAGGTCGGTTCGCGCACGGCGTGGACTCCGGTTCGCAACCTGACGTTCTCGGGCGAAATCATGTACACCACGCTTGACCAGAGCAACACCGGCGGCACCACTGCTGTGGCAGCGGGCGCAGCGGGTCTGTTCAAGCCGGCCGGCGCTTACGAGTTCCGCGATCAGGGCATCCTGTCCGGCAACCTGCGCGTTCGCCGTACCTGGTAATCGCCTGACGGCGATGACCATCTGAATACGAAACCCCGGCAGGAGACTGCCGGGGTTTTTCTTTGGAAGCTGTAAAAATCAACCGCGCGTGCTGCGCAGGAACTGCACAAGCGCGCAAAGTCAGGTGAGTAAAATCACGGACCCACACGCAATCGTGAGAGGAGCCATGCGGTCCGATTGTTTGACTAAATAAGGTATCTCGGGCATGGTCCAACCATGGCGCAGCGGCGGTATCCGCCGCCCGGTTTCGCGCCCGACGAGTTTTCTCCATAGAACCTTCCGAACCTCCGGCAATGCCCCTGCCGGAGGTTTTTAATTTCAGAAGACCAGTCCGGCGCGTTACCAGCCTTCCAGCACCAGCTTGCCGGTCGTGCGTCCGTCTTCCAGCAGCGCGTGCGCCTGCTTGAGATTGGCCGCGTTGATCTTGCCCAGCACCTTGTCGAGCGTGGTGCGCAGCACGCCGTTGTCGATCAGGCTGGCGACATCGTCGAGCAGGTTGTGCTGCGCGATCATGTCCTCGGTCTGAAACGACGAGCGGGTGAACATCGACTCCCAGTGCAGCGACGCCGCCTTACCCTTCAGCAGATTGACATTGAGCGAGGCCGGATCGTCGATCAGTCCGAGCTTGCCCTGCGGCGCGATGATATCCGCCAGCGCGGCGAAGTGCTGATCGGTGTTGGTGAGCGCCGCGATCAGCGCGACCGGCGGCGCCTTCAGCGCGTCGATCTGCTCCTTCATCGGCTTTGAGTGGTCGATGACATGATGCGCGCCGAGGTCAAGGCACCACTTGCGGGATTCGGGACGCGAGGCGGTGGCGACCACGGTGAGGCCGGTGAGACGGCGCGCGAGCTGGATCAGGATCGAGCCGACACCGCCGGCGCCGCCGACGATCAGCAGCGTGCGCGGATCGACGCTCTTGCCCGGTGCGACGCCGAGGCGGTCGAACAGCAGTTCCCATGCGGTGATCGAGGTCAGGGGCAGGGCGGCGGCCTGCGCAAATGACAGCGTCTTCGGCTTGTGGCCGACAATGCGCTCGTCCACCAGATGGAATTCCGAATTGGTGCCCTGGCGCAGGATCGAGCCTGCATACCAGACCTCGTCGCCCGGTTTGAACAGCGTCACGTCCGGCCCGACCCCATCCACAATACCCGCAGCGTCGAATCCGAGGATCTTCACGTCACCGTCCTTCGGCTCGGCGCGCTTGCGGACCTTGTAGTCCACCGGATTGGCGGAAATCGCCTTCACCGCGACACGGATGTCGCGCCCGCGCGGTTCCGGCTTGTCGGCTTCAAAGTCGAACAGGGCATCCGGTGCATCGATCGGCAGCGATTTCCTGTAACCCACAGCTTTCATTGCTCTTGCTCCATCTGGACCATCGCGGTCCCGGTCCTAGGTGTCGCGGTTACGCCGGATTTGCAAGTACTGTCATTTCAGGGATATAGTCACCGTTCGGATACCAATGGAAATCTGCTCATGAAACGACAGGATTTCGGCTGCGCGCCCGGCTGTTCGGTGGAGGTCACCCTTGATCTGATCGACGGCAAGTGGAAGGGGGTCATCCTCTACCACCTGCAGGAGGGCCGTTTGCGCTTTGGCGAACTGCGCAGGCGGCTGCCCAACATCACCCAGCGGATGCTGACCAAACAGCTTCGCGCCCTTGAGGAGGATGACCTCGTCATCCGCAAGGTGTATGCGGAGGTTCCGCCGCGGGTGGATTATGAGTTGTCTGAAACGGGACAGCGGCTTCGCCCGGTGATCGACGCGCTGAAAGCGTGGGGGGACGACAACCGCGCCCGGCTCGATGCGGCTTCACAGGCGAAAGCCGCGGGAGCGGGGAAGGCAAGATCACAAAAGGACATGACTTCGCGTTCGTCGCGGGAACCGCAACCCGCTTAGGCATCGTTCAAACGACTTCTTCTTTTGGCATCAGGTTCAGGATTGTTTTCATGACCGTCGTTCGCGCGCTCATTGCGCTCACCATCTCGTCCATTCTCACCGCGCCCGCGCTGGCGCAGGATCGCGTCGTTCCGGGATCGCAGGCCCAGCTTCGGATGTCCTACGCGCCGATCGTTCAGCGTGTTCAGCCCGCGGTGGTAAACGTCTATGCCGCCAAGGCGGTGCCGCGTAATCCGCTGCTGGACGATCCGATGTTCCGCCGGTTCTTTGGCGTCCCCGGCAACCAGCCCGAGCAGATGCAGCGTTCGCTCGGCTCGGGCGTGATGGTCGATGCCTCGGGCCTTGTGGTGACCAACAATCACGTCATCGAGGGCGCGGACCAGGTGAAGGTCTCGCTGTCCGACAAGCGCGAGTTCGAGGCCGAGATCGTGCTGAAAGACAGCCGCACCGATCTTGCGGTGCTGCGCCTGAAAGATGTGAAGGAAAAATTCCCGATCCTCGATTTCGCCAATTCCGACGACGCGCTGGTCGGCGACGTGGTCATCGCCATCGGCAATCCGTTCGGCGTCGGCCAGACCGTCACCCACGGCATCATCTCGGCGCTGGCGCGCACGCAGGTCGGCATTACAGATTATCAGTTCTTCATCCAGACCGATGCCGCGATCAACCCAGGTAATTCGGGCGGCGCGCTGGTGGACATGACCGGCAAGCTGGTCGGCGTGAACACCGCGATCTTCTCGCGCTCCGGCGGCTCGCAGGGCATAGGCTTTGCGATTCCGGCCAACATGGTGCGCGTGGTTGTCGCTTCCGCCAAGGGCGGCGGCACCGCCGTGAAGCGTCCGTGGCTCGGCGCGCGCCTGCAGGCGGTGACGCCGGAGATCGCCGAAACCCTCGGCTTGAAGCGCCCGACCGGCGCGCTGGTTGCCAATGTCACCTCCGGCAGTCCGTCGGCGAAGGCGGGCCTCAAACTGTCGGACCTGATCGTGGCGATCGACGGCCAGACCGTCGACGATCCGAATGCGTTTGACTATCGCTTCGCGACCCGTCCGCTTGGCGGCACGGCGCAGGTGGATGTGCTGCGCGGCGGCAAGCCGGTGAAACTGTCCATCGCGCTGGAAACCGCGCCGGACACCGGCCGCGACGAGATCACCATCAAGTCGCGCTCGCCGTTCCAGGGCGCGAAGGTCGCCAACATCTCGCCCGCGCTGGCGGATGAACTCAAGCTCGACTCCAGCGTTGAGGGCATCGTTGTCACCGACCTGCCGGATAACGCCATTGCCGCGAATGTCGGCTTCAAGAAGGGCGATATCATCGTCGTCGTGAACGGCCAGAAGCTGACTCGCACCCGCGACCTTGAAAAGCTCGCAAGCGAAGGCTCGCGGCTCTGGCGCATCACGGTGATCCGCGGCGGTCAGCAGTTGAACGTCGTGCTGGGGGGGTGAACGGCGAGGATTGATTTAGCCGTCATGCCCGGCCTTGTGCCGGGCATCCACGTCTTTCTTCATTGAGAGACAGGAAGACGTGGATGGCCGGGACAAGCCCGGCCATGACGAACTCGGGAACTGCATGGCCGAACGTCGAAAACAGTCATCCCCCAATATCTTCGCCGCCGCAGGCCTGGAGCAGGACGCCCCGCGTCCGCTGCCTGAGAAGCTGCGGCCGAGGACCTTGGGCGATGTGGTCGGGCAGGATCATATCTTGGGGCCTGACGGCGCGCTGACGCGCATGCTGGAAACGCGCACGCTGGGCTCGCTGATTTTCTGGGGGCCGCCCGGCACAGGCAAGACCACTGTGGCGCGGTTGCTGGCGGATGCGACCGAACTTGAGTTCGAGCAAATCTCCGCCGTGTTCTCCGGCGTTGCTGACCTGAAGAAAGTTTTCGATGCTGCGCGTGCCCGCCGCGAAATGGGCAAGGGCACGCTGCTGTTCGTGGACGAGGTGCATCGCTTCAACCGCGCGCAGCAGGATTCATTTCTGCCGGTGATGGAAGACGGCACGGTGGTGCTGGTCGGCGCGACCACGGAAAATCCGTCGTTTGAACTGAACGCGGCGCTTCTGTCGCGCGCGCGCGTGCTGGTGTTCCAGTCGCTCGATCCGGATGCTGTCGAGAAACTCTATGCGCGCGCGGAAGACGTGCAGGGCAAGAAGCTGCCGCTGGACGCGGAAGCGCGCGCCGTGCTGGTGCGGATGGCGGACGGCGACGGGCGCGCCGCGCTGACGCTGGCGGAAGAGGTCTGGCGTGCCGCGCGCGCCGATGAGGTTTTCAATGCCGCCCAGTTGCAGGAGATTCTGCAGCGTCGCGCGCCGATCTACGACAAGTCCGCCGATGGCCATTACAATCTGATCTCTGCGTTGCATAAGTCTGTGCGCGGGTCCGATCCCGATGCAGCGCTTTATTATCTCGCGCGGATGCTGGATGCGGGGGAGGATCCGCTGTTTCTGGCGCGGCGTGTGGTGCGGATGGCGGTGGAGGATATCGGCCTTGCCGATCCACAGGCGCTGGTGATCTGCAATGCCGCCAAGGATGCCTATGATTTTCTGGGATCGCCGGAAGGCGAACTCGCCATCGCGCAGGCGGTGATCTATATCGCCACCGCGCCGAAATCGAACGCAGGTTACATGGCCTACAAGGCCGCGATGCGCACGGCGAAAGAGGGCGGCTCGCTGTTGCCGCCGAAGCACATTCTCAATTCGCCGACCAAGCTGATGCAGGCCGAAGGCTATGGTTCCGGCTATCAGTACGACCACGACATGCCCGATGCATTTTCGGGGCAGGACTACTTTCCGGAAGCACTCGGCCGCCAGACGTTCTACGATCCGCCGGATCGTGGCTTTGAGCGCGAGATTCGCAAGCGGCTCGATTACTGGGCCAAGCTGAGAAAAGACAGATCATCATGAGCCGCCGTTTCAGGAAGCCGCTGGAAAAGAAGTCCGTGCGCGAGGACCGCAAGGGCGGCAAGCGCACCGGCAAGCCGGCCCTTGGCAAGAAGGCGTCGGACAAGCGCGGGCCGGCGCAGCGCGCGTCCGGAAAGTCCGAGAAATTTGAAAACAGCCGTCACACTGAGGTGCGAGGCAACACCTTGCCGCGAGGGGCGAGGGCATCATCCTTCGAGGCACGCAAGGAGCGCGCACCTCAGGATGACGCCGTGAAAGCAAAGGCCGCGCCGCCGCCATTGCCGACCAAGGTGCAGACCGTCGTGGTCACCGCCGACGAAAACAACATGCGCGTGGATCGTTTCCTCGAGCATCGTTTTCCCGGCCTGTCGTTCTCCCACATCCAGCGCATCGTCCGCAAAGGCGAGCTGCGCGTGAACGGCAAGCGCGCCGACAGCAAGGATCGGCTTGAGGAAGGCCAGAGCGTCCGTATTCCGCCGCTGAAGCTCGATGCGCCGAAGGCGGGCGGGGAGTTATCGGAAGCGGCGACACGCACACTCGAAGAACTGCGCAAGATGATCCTGTTCGAGGATGAGGATCTGATGGTGCTGAACAAGCCCGCGGGTCTTGCCGTGCAGGGCGGCTCGGGCATGACCAAGCATGTCGACCAGATGCTGGAGGTGATGCGTGACGCCAAGGGGCAGAAGCCGCGTCTGGTGCATCGCCTCGACCGCGAAACCTCCGGCTGTCTGCTGATCGCCAAGACGCGCTTTGCCGCCAGTGCATTGACCGGTTCGTTCCGTCATCGCTCCGCGCGCAAGATTTACTGGGCGCTGGTGGCGGGCGTGCCGAAGCCGAAGCAGGGCCGCATCTCGACCTATCTGGCGAAGGAAGAGAGCGAGGAAGATTCCATCATGCGCGTCGCGGAGCATGGTGAAGAAGGTGCCGCCCACGCGGTGACCTATTATGCGGTGGTCGAAGCCTCGGCGCAGAAGCTGGCCTGGGTGTCGCTGAAGCCGGTGACAGGGCGCACCCACCAGTTGCGCGCGCACATGGCGCATATCGACCACGCCATCGTCGGCGATCCGAAATACTTCAACAAGGAGAACTGGCAGTTGCCGGGCGGTATCCAGAAGCGGCTGCATCTTCTGGCGCGCCGTATCGTGATCCCGCATCCGCGCGGCGGGTTCATTGACGTCACCGCACCCTTGCCGCCGCACATGTTGCAATCATGGAACCTGCTCGGTCTCGAAGGCGACCGCTTCGATCCGATCGAAAACGCGCCGGAGGAGTGATCGGCACTTGCCCGGCCTGTCTCGCGGTACGATATAGGTTCTTGAGCACGTCATGGCCGGGCATAGCCCGTCGAAGACGGGCGTAAACGCCCTTATGCCCCGGCTATCCACGTCTTTGTTTCTTTCTTCCAAGTAAGACGTGGATGCCCGGGACAAGCCCGGGCATGACGAACGAGAGGTTGAATGCGATGAGGGCAACCAGAGCCGTCGCCGTCTTGCTAGCCGTTCTGTGCGTCACATCATCGGCCCATGCGCAGATCTATCCGCCGGGCGGCATCAACAACCAGCCGGTGATTCCGTTTCCGACCGCGCCGCCGGCACCGCCGCCGCCGCCGATCGTGGTGCCGAAAGTGCCGCAGATGAATTCGCCGCCGCCGTTCGCTTTGCAGAACACGACGCCGGGCCGCGTGACACAGGACACGCCACCTGCACCAGTGCTCAAGCGCGAGCGCCGTCCGTCGTTCAGTGACCGTGTGGCGCGCTGCCTTGATGACGGCGCGGCATGGGGTATGAATCCCAATCAGCGCGCGGCGTATTCGCGCCAGTGCGTGAACCAATAGGGCAGAAAGTAGATGCGCGAATTGTTCGATGACATTGAAAGCAAGTTGTCGCCGGATCCGCGCGAGGCTTCGCAGAAATCATCGCGCATACCGCTGCGCAAGAAGTTCTATGCCAGTGCGGGCGTAGCCGAGGGACCGGAAGGTTTTGGCGTGACGCTCGACGGCAAGCAGGTGCGCACGCCCGGCAAGAATCTGCTCGCCGCGCCGACACGCGATCTGGCCGAGGCCATGGTGGCGGAATGGGATGCGCAGGGCGAGACCATCGACCCGATGTCGATGCCGCTCACGCGCCTTGCCAACAGCGTGATCGATGGCGTCGCCGGGAATGTGCCGTCGGTTGCCGACGATGCCGCGAAATATCTTGAGACGGATCTGCTGTTCTATCGCGCCGGTTTTCCCGAAGCGCTGGTCGCGCGTCAGGCCGAGCACTGGGACCCGGTGCTGCGGTGGGCCGCCGATACGCTCGGCGCGCACTTCATCCTCGGTGAAGGCGTGGTGCATGTGCGCCAGCCGGAGAGTGCTGTGGCAGCGGCACGCAAGGCCTTCCCGTCGGCGGCATGGCCGGTCGGCGGCTTTCATGTGGTCACCACCATCACCGGTTCGGCGCTGCTGGCGCTGGCACTCCAGCATCGGGTGCTGGATGGATCGCAGGTCTGGGCCGCGGCCCATGTGGACGAGGACTGGAACAGCGAGAAGTGGGGCGTGGACGAGGAGGCCGCCGCCCGCCGCGCCTCGAAGTTCAGGGATTTCGAGGCCGCCGTGCGGGTGCTGAAGGCGCTCGCCTGATCGCAAACCTTACCTCTCCCCGTTTACGGGGAGAGGTCGGATCGCTTTTGCGATCCGGGTGAGGGGCCATTGCCGCACATCAGATTTGCCCCTCACCCCGACCCTCTCCCCGCATGCGGGGAGAGGGAGCAAAAATCGTTCGGTTAACAAGACGTTTACGACGCCGGGCTTAAGGTCCTCGCCAGAGGATTTCCCCGCATGTCGATTGCCATCAATCCCGTCTTTCCGGTTGTTGCCGCCCAGCCCACGGCGGCGGTTGCGTTGCAGCCGGGCACGGTGATCGACGCGACCGTGCTCAAGCAGCTCGATGCCAATCTGGTGCGCATCGCGATTGCCAATCTCACCATTGAAGTGCTGTCCGAAGTGCCGTTGCAGCCGGGCCAGACGTTGCAGCTTGCGGTGTCGCAGACGCCGCAGGGCGTGCGGCTGCAGATCGTGCCGGGCGAGGGCACGCCATCGCCCGCAACGAATACGGCGGCGAGAGCCGACACAATCAGCGTGCCGAAGGCGGATGTGCCGGTGCAGACGGCCGCTGCGGGCCGTGTGCTGACAAATCTCGAAGCGCTCGCGGTGTCGGCGGCGGTGCAGAGCGCCGCCACAAAGCAGGGGAGTCTGTCGCCGCTGTTCGCCAATCTCGGCGTTGCCGCGTCATCGCCGCTGGTGCCGCAGACGTTGCAGCAGGCCGCCGCGCAATTGCTCGCGCAGCGCACGCCGCTGACCGAAAATCTCACCGGCGATGCGCTGAAGACCGCGTTTCAGAAATCAGGTCTCTTTCTGGAACAGGGCCTCGCATCGCCGCAGGGTGGGAACGGTCCCGATCTCAAGGCCGCGCTGATCGTGTTCCGCCAGACTGTCTCATCGTGGCTCGGCGCCATGCCCGCGTCGGACACTCCGGCGCCGCCGCAGCCATTGAGTGTGCCGCAAGCCGGCGCGCCGCCGCTCTCGCCCGGCATGGACGGCGATATTCTCCTGCCGCAGGCTGCCGCGCGCATCGCGGAGGACGCCGCCGAACTCGACGGCAAGGTCCGCATCTATGCGCCGAACGAGCCGCTGCCGACGGCGGCCAACCGCGCGGCCGCCGCCAGCGCCGGACTGACCGCGCTGCAGGAAGTGCTGCAGGCCTTTCCGAAAGGCGTTCAGGACGAGGTGGCCAAGCTGCTCAATGCGGAGGGACAGGCGGGTGTCTTCCGGATGCCGATGGACGGCGACGAGATCGCGCGCACCAATGTGCCGCCGCCGCCGTTTCGCGGCTCCGAGCCGAGCGCGCAGCCGGTCGCGCAGCCGTCACTCGCGCCGGACGACGCACCTGCGACCATGGCGCATCGCCTGATCGAGGACATCGACGCCGCGCTCGCGCGCCAGACATTGCTGCAGGCCGCGTCATTGCCGGTGGATACGCCCGGCCTGCGCAACGACCCCATGGTGCCGCGCTGGAATTTCGAGATTCCGTTCGTGACGCCGCAGGGCACCGCCGTCGCGCAGTTCGAGATTTTGCGCGATGGCGCGGGCAGCGAGACGGAAGCGGCGAGCCGGGTCTGGCGCGCGCGGTTCTCGCTCGATGTCGAGCCGAGCGGCCCGGTGCATGCGCTGGTGTCGTTGAGCGGCGGACGAACGTCGGTGCGGATGTGGGCCGAGCGGCCCGCGACCGCCGCGCAGTTGCGCATCAACGCACCCCAACTGTCCCATGCGCTGCGCGAGGCCGCGCTTGAGCCCGGCGACATCGTGATTGGCGAGGGCGCGCCGCCCAAGGCCGCGCCGCCGCCGGCCGGTCATTTTCTGGATCGCGCGCTGTGAGTATCGACACCAAAAGCCGCCTGGCCGTCGCCCTTCATTATGACAAGAAGGGCGCGCCGCGCGTTGTCGCCAAGGGCAAGGGCACGGTCGGCGAGAAGATTATCGAGATCGCCAGAGAGAACGACATTCCCATTCAGGAGAATGAAGTGCTCGCGGGCGCGCTCTCCAATGTCGAGCTTGGCGACGAGATTCCCGCCGAGCTTTACAAGGCGGTGGCGGAAGTCCTGATTTTCGTCATGCGCCTGACGGGGCGGCTGCGCTGATCTGCCCCAGGTGCGATTTGATTGCATGCGCGCACTCCACACCAGGAGTCATCCCGGCCTTCGCCGGGACGACGTGCTGAGAGATCGCGCTCGGTGGCGGGATTCCGCCGTCATCATTTCACCACGATGCGCCGCGCAATTGGCGCCGCCAACCCGGATGAGATGATCATGATCAATCGCCGCCATGTCCTGTCGCTCGCCGCCGGTGCCGCTGTCATTCCCGTTCGCGCTTTCGCGGATGTCGTTCCCCGTTACGAGGTCCGCAAAACCCTCCAGAAGCATTTTGCCGGTGAAGGCACCGCCGGGGCCTTTGTGGCATTCCGCGCGGACGACCAGCATCTGATTGCCAGCGATCATTCCCGCGCGCGGGAGGCGATCCTTCCGGCCTCCACCTTCAAGATTCCCAACTCGGTCATCGCGCTGGAAACCGATGTTGTCACCGATCCGGACAAGGACGTGTTCAAGTGGGACGGCGTGACGCGCGAGATCAAGGAGTGGAACAAGGATCACACGCTTCGCTCGGCCATGTCCGTGTCCGCCGTTCCGGTCTATCAGGAGATTGCACGGCGCATCGGCGTGGAGCGGATGCAGAAATATGTCGATGCGTTTGAATACGGCAACCGCAACATCGGCGGCGGCATCGACCGATTCTGGCTGACGGGGGACCTTCGCATATCGCCGCTGGAGCAGATCGCATTCGTCGACAGGCTGCGCCGGCGCGCGCTGCCGGTGGCGAAGCGCGCACAGGATCTGGCCGCGGACATCCTGCCGGTGACCAAGGCGGGCGACACCGTCATCCGGGCCAAGACCGGTCTGATCGGGATCACCGACAAGAGCATGGCGGATCGCAAGGGCGCCGCGGTGGGCTGGCTGGTCGGCTGGGCGGAGAGGGGCAGCGCGCAGACCGTATTTGCACTCAATCTCGATGTCACCGAGCCGAAACATTCGGCGGCCCGGATGAAAATCGCGCAACTGTGCCTTGCGGACATCGGAGCCATTTGACGCAAGGTCTGTTCTTCACCTCTCCCGTGGGGAGAGGTCGGATCGCGTAAGCGATCCGGGTGAGGAGGTACACTCTCTCGACAGATTCTACGCCCTCACCCCAACCCTCTCCCCACGGGAGAGGGAGCTCAATTGTACCGGGATTGAAGCAATCGCTTCCCTCCAGACGGATCGGACATTAGTCTGTCACCAATCATAATATCAGGGAGAGAGCTCGAATGTCAGCGGCCTGGAAAGATCTTGCCACCCGTTACAATGCCGCGTGGAATGCGCACGACGTCGCGGCGATCATGGCGTTTCACGCCGACGACACCAGCTACCAGCGCCATGGCAGCCCGAAGGTCTACAAGGGCAAGGAGTCCGTTGCCGAGCAGTTCGGCAAGGACATTTCGGGATTGCCGGGCATCAAATTCGAGCCGGTCGCGCTGTACGGCAGCGACAATCACTTCGTCTCGGAATCGATCCTCACGGCCTCGAAGCCGGACGGCACGCCGGTGACCATGGAACTGGTCGACGTCATCACCCTGCGCGATGGCAAGGTGGTGCACAAGTCGAGCTACTTTGTGCCGAGCCGCCCGCCGAAGGCATGAGGTGTGCGATTGAATTGTGGTCATGACCGGGCATAGCCGTTCGAAGAACGGCGTCGCTTCCGCTCGCTTATGTCCCGGCCATCCACGTCTTTTACCTCGTGGCTTTCCCGATCCGCCCCAGATGCGTGAATGAGAACCCCGCGTCGTATTTCAGGCCGTAGCCGAGCGCGCGGTCGAAGCCGATATGGGCGCACCAGATCAGCGACAGGTGCATCGCCAGCGCGGACGACGTGACCATCGCGAAGATGCCGAGCAGCATCGGCAGGACCGCGGCATGGGCGATGTTGTAAGCCGCCGCGCCCGCGCGCGGGCCGCCGAGATAGCCGAGGAAGCTCAGGTCCGGCGCCAGCAGCAGGATGGCGAACATCCACCACGAGCCCTCGAAGTAGCTGTAGAAAACCATGCAGGCCACGGCCAGCGCCAGGCCCTCCAGCCGCAGCAGGGTGCGGGCCCCGCCGGTCGCGCCGCCTGTGGCGGGTGTGGTCGTGGTGTCGGTCATGCCAGCGATCCTCTTTGCGAACCGCCTTTTAGCACGCCGCGCAGGGCTGCCAGACCCGCCATTTTCGGGGCGGCCGGGCCATTTTCCCCCGCCCGGACAGCGTGCTAGAACGGCGGCCAATCGGGGCGGCGCCCGCCGCCATCAACCAGACACCGGGGCGACATCCATGAAGCATATCCTCGAAGCACTCGATCAACGCCGCGCCGGAGCCAAGAAGGGCGGCGGCGACAAGCGCATCGAGGCGCAGCACGCCCGCGGCAAGCTGACCGCCCGCGAGCGCATCGAGCTGTTGCTGGACAAAGGCTCGTTCGAGGAATTCGACATGTTCGTCGAGCACCGCTCGGTCGAGTTCGGCATGGAGAAAACCAAGGTCCCCGGCGACGGCGTGGTCACCGGCTGGGGCACCGTGAACGGCCGCAAGACGTTCGTGTTCGCCAAGGACTTCACCGTGTTCGGCGGCTCGCTGTCGGAGACCCACGCGCTCAAGATCACCAAGCTGCAGGACATGGCGCTGAAGGCGCGCGCACCGATCATCGGCCTCTATGACGCGGGCGGGGCGCGCATTCAGGAAGGCGTCGCGGCGCTGGCCGGTTATTCCTACGTGTTCCGCCGCAATGTGCAGGCCTCGGGTGTGATCCCGCAGATCAGCGTCATCATGGGTCCGTGCGCGGGCGGCGACGTCTATTCGCCGGCGATGACCGACTTCATCTTCATGGTGAAGAACACCAGCTACATGTTTGTCACCGGCCCCGATGTGGTGAAGACCGTGACCAACGAAGTCGTCACGGCGGAAGAACTCGGCGGCGCATCGGTGCATGCCACCAAGTCCTCGATTGCCGACGGCGCGTTCAACGACGACGTCGAGACCATCTTGCAGATGCGCCGGCTGCTGGACTTCCTGCCCAGCAACAACACCGCGGGCGTGCCGGAATGGCCGAGCTTCGATGACATCGAGCGCACCGAAGATTCGCTCGACACGCTGGTGCCGGAAAATCCGAACCAGCCTTACGATATCAAGGAACTGATCCTGAAAGTCGTGGACGAGGGCGATTTCTTTGAACTGGCCGAGACTTTCGCGCGCAACATCGTCACCGGGTTCGGCCGCATCGCGGGCAAGACGGTGGGCTTCGTCGCCAACCAGCCCATGGTGCTGGCGGGCGTGCTCGACAGCGACGCCTCGCGCAAGGCCGCGCGCTTCGTACGCTTCTGCGATGCCTTCAACATTCCGATCGTCACCTTCGTGGACGTGCCGGGCTTCCTGCCCGGAACCGCGCAGGAATACGGCGGGTTGATCAAGCACGGCGCGAAGCTGCTGTTCGCCTACAGCCAGTGCACCGTGCCGCTGGTGACCGTGATCACGCGCAAGGCTTACGGCGGCGCGTTTGACGTGATGGCCTCGAAGGAAATCGGCGCGGACATGAACTACGCCTGGCCGACGGCGCAGATCGCGGTGATGGGCGCGAAGGGCGCGGTGGAGATCATCTTCCGTCAGGACATCGGCGACGCGGAGAAGATCGCCGCGCGCACCAAGGAATACGAAGACCGCTTCCTGTCACCGTTCGTCGCCGCCGAGCGCGGCTATATCGACGACGTGATCATGCCGCACTCGACCCGCAAGCGCATCGCCCGCGCGCTGGCGATGCTCAAGGACAAGCACGTCGACGTGCCGATGAAGAAGCACGACAACATTCCGTTGTGAGCAACGCCGGTCTATGATCGAATATCCGGCGTGTGAATCTGCATGACCGGGGATATGGCGATGATGCTCAACTGGGAAGACTATCGGCAACAGCTTGGCGGCAAGGTTGCGGAGATCGGGAAGGTCAGTCCTGATACCATCCGGGCCTATCGCGATCTCAGCGTGGCAGGCGCCAAGACAGCCCACCTTGATCCAAAGACGCGGGAATTGATTGCCCTTGGGGTCGCCGTGACCCGGCAGTGCGACGGCTGCATTGCCGTCCATACCGCCGCAGCCGTCAAGCACGGCGCGACGCGTGAAGAAGTGGCCGAAGCGCTGAGCGTCGCGATCTCCGTCAATGCCGGCGCTGCGCTGGTTTATTCCGCTCGGGTGATGGACGCCTACGATGCCGGAGCAAAGACGTAGCTATTGTGCGTTTCGGCTGCACGCGACCCGCAAGAGCATACGCGTGAGCTTAGTCTTGCTGAAGACAAGCGCGTCGACGTGCCGATGAAGAAACACGGCAACCTTCCGTTGTGAGGACCAAAGATGTCTGAACTTAAAGACCGCCTTCGGCGCGCTAGGATTTCTCAAGGGCTAACTTTGGCGGAACTAGGTCGAAAAATTGGTGTTTCTGGAGGTCGGATATCTCAATGGGAGCAGGGTTACGATATTCCAACTGATAGAAAATCAGAGCTAGAGTTAGTTCTAGGATCACTTGAGGTTCAACCTGCTTCCACATCCCAAATTACTTCTGAGAACGTGTTGCAAGCGAGTGCGTTTAGTGCCTGGCTTAGCAGGGCGCGCGCTGAAGCGGGACTTTCTGTTCCTGAATTAGCCCGCGCTGCCGGACTGTCGACAGTGGCAATCTATAACTTGGAGTCCGGTCGCAGCCGAAATCCTCAATCCGAAACGAAAGATCGTTTAGAAAAAGCACTGAATAAGAGTGTTCCAGAAGACGTTAAAGAAGAAATCAACGAAGAGCAGAAGATCGAGGGACTCGGCGCTCTTACGGATTTCGATCCGCATGATCAGGGTTCTTTACCGAAGGTTCCGGGTGTCTATGTGTTCTACGACGTTAGCGAGCGACCGATATACATTGGTAAAGCCTCTAACATCGCAAGTCGCGTCCAGAATCACTCAGAGAAATTCTGGTTTAGATCCCCAATTGTATATGCTGGATCATATATCGAGATCCCGGATGAGAAGGTAAGGCATCAGGTTGAACAGGTTTTGATCAAATTTCTCAAATCAAATGCTGTAATAAACAAGCAATCAGTTGATAGATCTTGATCTCCATGCCCCACATCTTCGTTGTCCGTGCCACTGTCCCCGATGAATCCAAGCGCGCTGCGTTCGATGCGTGGTATTCGCGCGAGCATTTGCCGGATGCGGTGAAATCGTTCGGCTGCAAGCGCGCGTGGCGCTACTGGCTCGCCAACGACCCGGCCGTGCATCTGGCGATGTATGAATTTCCGGACCGCGCGTCGCTGGACAGCGCGGTGGGCAGGGAGGAGATGAAGCGGCTGATCCGCGATTTCGACCGCGACTGGCCGGAGGTGAAGCGCACGCGCGACATCATGGTGCAGGCCGAGAGCTGGCCCGCGTAATTCACTTCGTCATGGCCGGGCTTGTCCCGGCCATCCACGTCTTCTCCTTCTGGCAAGTCCAGTCTGGATCCCCGCCTTCGCGGGGATGACCGGGAGCGTAGAGCGGCAGGCGTTTCGCGGCTCCCGTCCTGCGCCAGCACCGGAACTATGCTACGCCTCCGTCATGGAGCCCGCAGAATCAGTCCTTTTCATCTTCGGTCTGTTCGCCATGGTCGCCGAGGCCATGACGGCGGCGCTGGCCGCCGGGCGGCGCAAGATGGACTGGTTCGGCGTCGCCATGCTGGGCTGCGTCACCGCGCTTGGCGGCGGCTCGCTGCGCGACGTGTTGCTCGGGCACTATCCGCTGCTCTGGGTGAAACATCCCTCGCTCTTGTTTCTCACCGGCGGGGCGGCGCTGCTGACCATCGCGCTGGCGCGTGTGGTGCATCGCTTCCACACGCTGTTTCTGGTGCTCGATGCCGTCGGGCTTGTGGTCTTCACCATCATCGGCTGCAGCGTGGCCATGAGCATGGGCCAGCCGCTGACCATCGTCGTGGTGGCGGGCATGATCACCGGATGCGCCGGCGGCGTGCTGCGCGATATTCTCTGCACCGAAATCCCGCTGCTGTTCCGCAGCGAGCTTTACGCCAGCGTGTCGCTGCTCACCGGCGCGATCTATGTCGCGTTCACGCATCTCGGCACCGAACATGTCGCGGTTGTGATCGGCTCGGTGGCGTTCGGGCTGACGTTCCGCCTGTTGGCGATCCGCTACAAATGGGAAATGCCCAAGTTTATCTATGAGCGCGAAGGGCCGCACTGACCGCCGTCGGTCAGCGTGTCTGTCCCATCCGCGTCGTGCTGTTTCCAGATTGTTCCAGGAAACTTTTGGGCAGACTGCGCGTTGTTGAGGCATGTCCCCGCGCAAGCCTCCGCCCATGTCCGTTCAGCCCCTGTCCGACGGCAGTCACATGCCGCAGCAGATGATCTCGCGGGTCGCGAGCATCGGGCCGAAGCAGCCGACGCCCTATGACAAGGCGCTCTGCGCCAAGGCGCGCGACGAAGCGCTCCGCAAGCAGCGCGAGGCGATGAATCTTCCGGCGCCGCTCATCGCGCCGGATATGCCGTCGCGCACCCGCGAAAAGCAGTCGTGATAAATTCGTTCAGGTTTTTCCGGTTCAGGTTTCCCGCCTTCGGGCCGTGGTTCCCGCCACGATCTGGATCGTCACGCCCACAAGCCAGCCGATGGCGAGCAGGACGAGGACCGTTGTGGAGGTTTCCGCGTCGGTGACGATGGCGTAGACGGAGATGAAAGCCGCAATCGCGGCAAGAAAGGTTCCGGCCGAACTCAACAGTTCGACCGGATCAGTCGTGGGAGGGGCTTCGCTTGTCGAGCCGTTGCGCAGCAGGTGCAGCCGCGCGTTGCGGTGAGGCGGCACGTCGATGCCGAGATAGAATCCAATTGCGCCGAGCATCATCAGCGCCAGACTCATGCCGACGGAACTGAGTATTTCGATGCGGGCGTTGGAAACCTGCGCCGCCACGAACAGCCCGCACGATGCGCCGGCCATCGAGAGGCCGAACCGCTCGATGACATGGGCACATTTTGAAATGCGGGATCGGAGCGCGCGGTGGGAGATGATGCTGTCTGTCATCGGAATCCAGCCTTGGAACGGAAAGCCGTTTCTCAATTTGCGAGGGGCTGTGTTTAGGCGCGCATGCCGCGTTCCGGAAGATACCCATTCGATACCTTCAGGGTTGACATCTGTCGCGACATAGGAATATATTCCAGATGTCCCGCCCCGTTGATGAGGGGCGTGTCGCGATCGTCACGAGACGCGGGGCGGGATGCGGTGGCCGCGTGCGGTGTTCGATGCGCGGGCTGATTGAACGGGCGCACTCCTGAAAGGGAGCGGCGCTTTTTGTTCGGCCCGGGCTGACGACCACGCCGAGCGCGCAATCCGCGAGGCGGCCTACGGCCGTCGCGGGCGCGCTCCATTTTGAAACGGGGCGTAGTCTCGCGGCGAACCGGAAGCCCCCTTCGCCGGAATGCGCCCACGCGGACGGCCCAGAACGCGATATCCCGGTGCCTCGCCTGGCGCCATGGGGCATCGCCAATGTTCTCTCCTCGTACAGAGGGAGAGCGGCGGCGTGGAAGTCCCCTGGAGCGATGATCACCTCAGGGTCGGTCGTCGGGGGTTTTCGCGAAGCAAGCCGTTCCACCCACCGCGTGCGGAACGCCGGATGCAAACGGCGTGACCGTGGCGACTACGCTCGTGTGCTTTTCACTTTTGCACACGAGGCTGCGGATGCGCACGCGCATCCGGCGTTCCGCGCGCCCTCATTTCGAGGGAGGAACGATGAAGAGCTTCGGGCGCCCCCGCGCCGTCATAACAACAGGGGTGATGGCGCTTGTCTTTGCGCGAATGGGGCAAGCCTCACGCGCGCGTGGCTGTTTGACAATTGAATCGGGATGTGGAGTTGCGAACGACGTCACAATATCTTCGATCGTCGTCCCCGCGCAGGCGGGGACCCATAACCATCGGACCTTGTGGCGACGAAGGAAAGTGCGGTCGCATACTCACAACACCGATGACTCAGGGAGTCTGGGTCCCCGCTTTCGCGGGGACGACCGGAGAAAGATCGCGCGGGTTACTTCAACGCATGTCTTCGCGGGGACGACGCGGAGAAAAAATCGACGGGATGACCGGTGAGGTACTGTGCGCAATGTCTCAGCACCCGCGATCGTCATCCTGAGGTGCGAGCACTTGCGAGCCTCGAAGGATGACAACAGCAAATGCGCATCGCACATCCTTCGAGGCTCGCCGCACATGCGGCTCGCACCTCGGGATGATGCGAACAAGCTATCGCTTCCCAAAAAGAAAAACCCCGCCGAAGCGGGGTTTCGCTGGAAGCGGTGCGTTCACCACCAGGTGCGGCAGACGCGGCGGCCCGGGCCCCAGTAGCGGCACTTGCGCACAACCGGAGGACGGACAACCACGACGCGGCCACGGTTGACGCGGCAGCCGCCATAGGGGCCGCGATGGAAGCCGGGGCCGCAGCCGCCGGCCACCTGGATGACATCGGCGCCGGGACCGGAGACAGGGCCTGCGGGCATGGCGTTGGCGGCGCTGAAACCGGCCGCGGTGGCTGCGAGAAGAGCTGCTGCGAACAAGGTTTTCATTGTGATCCTTCCTCGGGTCAAAATTGACATCGCGATCTGTTCCTGACCGGCCGGGGCTGACCGGATAACGGAATCAGTCGCCGGCATTGGGCCGACGCTGGGACACTATTCCCTCGATTATTGACACAAGATGAACCGATTGTGACCGCTCCGCGCGAAAACATGGCAGGCAGGAACCTGCGCGGCAGGGTTCAGTTTCCATTCAGGCTCGCTGCGGAATTGTTCGCTCAAGAGACAGCACATCGGAGGACGCCTGATGGATCGCCGTGGTTTTCTCAAGTTCGCATTCGGCATCGCTGCCGCGGGCGCGGCCACCATCGCGGCGGCAAAAGCCGCACCGCTTGCACCGAACGCCATCACCCACAATCCGCTTGAGCCGGATCAGAGTCCGCAGAACGCCGTCGCCCATGACGACGATCTGAAAGACGCACAGATCGAACAGGTGCGCTGGGGCAGGCGGCGCTGGCGCCGCCGCTGGGGATGGCGCCGCCGCAGATATTGGGGCTTCCGCCGCCGCCGTTATTGGCGCCGCCGCAGGTATTGGGGATGGCGCCGCCGCCGGCGGTTCTATCGCCGCCGTTACTGGCGTCCGCACCGTTATTACTGGTGATGAGTGATGCATCCGTGCTGTGGCGACAATTCTTACACGGCATGGAACGATATGGCTTCATGCTGCGTTCATCACGCTTGCGGGACAGTGGTGCCGTGAAATGTCACAAGGAGAGTAGTTGATGGAACGTCGTGATTTTCTCAAGTTCGCGTTTGGCGTCGCCGCAGGCGCAGGTGCGATTGCCGCGGCTGCGACGGCCGCGAGCGCAGCGCCGATGCTGTCCCCGCAGCAGGATCTGATGAATGGCCCGAAGGCCGAGCCGGATGCGTCGGCCAAGCCCGCCGTCGCTGATCAGAATGATGTCGCGAACGCGCATGCCGAGAATGTGCATTGGCGCCGCCGTCATTACCGGCGTCACTGGCGCCGCCATCACCGCCGTCACTGGCATCGCCGCCGCTGGTGAGCATTGAACTGAACGAGCCCCGGCGTTCGCGCCGGGGTTTCGTTTTGCGGGTGGGTGCGGTTCAGTCCCGGCGGCACTTGCCGGCGAGGTTGCGGCGATATCCCACCGGGCACTTGCGCGCGAACAGCCGCATCAGCCGCGGCCCCTTCGGCTCGGGGCGGCAGACTCCGCTGGAGAGCCGGTGAAAGCCAATGCCGCAGCCGTCCTTGATCGCGACGATGTCGCGGTTCATTGGGAAGGGGGACGGCGTCAGCGGCGCGGCCTCAACAGTTTCCGCGCAGAGCAGCGCAGCGCTGAGGACAATCGCCGCAAGAAGCGCCTTCATCGCCGAACCTTCGCGGATCACAGCTTCGGCGCATTGCCGAGCGGCGTCTTGTTGAGCGCCTCGTTCTTCTCGGCAGCGAAGGCGTCGGCGTCGATCTTCGCCGCGCTGACGATCCGCTTGAAGTCGATCAGCGTGAATTCGGCCTTGCTGACCCGGTCGGCGGTGATGCCAGGCGAGATTTCGACCGTCACGAGGCCATCGCAATTGGCGGCCTTGGCCTCGGTGACGAGCTTGTCGAGGGTTTTCTCCAGCGCCTGCGCGCGCTTCAATTCCGCGACGCAGCTTCCGCGTCCGTTGGAATCGTTAAGCGCGACGGCAACCTTCGGATTGATCGGCGCGTTGAGCGCTTCGAGGGCACTGGCGGGAGTGTACTTCTGCTTCACCGACATCAGCTTGCCGCCCTTGTAGAAATAATACATGCGGCCATCGCCGATCGCGGTCGGTGCGCCGTACTTCGCGGTGATGCGCTCAATCATCTCGGCTTTCGACGGCTGTTTGTCGGAGGAAAAGCCGAGAACGCGCGAAATGTAATAGGCGCGGTTGCTGCTCGCGGGCGAGGAGAATACCGCCAGCATCGATTCGCCGGGATGGGTGCTGGTCGGGGGAAGGGTGAACTTCATCGCCGTGACGTAGGTCACGTTGGTGCCGCCGAACTTCTGCTGCGCGGTTTCCGGCTTCACGCCCGGCAGGTCCTTCAGATAAGCCTCGAAGATCGGCGCGGCCTTGCTGCCCTCGGTGGCGCTGGACAGGCCGACGATGTCCGGCTGAAGCTTTCCGGAAAACGCAGTTTCGGGAGATTTCGGCTTGATTTCGTACGCCCATCCGGCCGCCGGAACGGTAACCGAGGACAGTGCGACAAATGCGATTAACCCACTGCGAAACATGGAACACCCTGTCAGAAATTCGGGACATCAAAAGCGCAAAAAGCGCGGGGAATTACGCCAATTTTTGCGCGACTCTGTCAACTGCGGATTGTTGCATTAATCGTTCGGAGCGCCGAACAGGGCATTAAAGCGGAGGGTACCTTTTGGAGAAAAGGTCACGACGCGGTTGCCTTTTTCGCGTTTCGCCCAGTTGAGCTCATAGAAGCGCGACAGCATCGCCGCGCCGAGCGATCCGGCGAGATGGCTGCGCCGGACACTCCAGTCGAGACAGGTCTTGCACAAGGGCCGGCGCATTCCGCCGAGCGCGGGCAAGTCGATGCCGAGACCGGCGACGAACCGCTCGCCCTTCGGCGTGAGTGAAACGCTTCCGTTTTGCTCCCGCAGGAGCTTGTTCCCGGTCATCGCATCCAGCATTCGGACACCGAGGTCCCCGGCGAGATGATCGTAGCAGACGCGGGCCCGGCGCAGGCCGGGATCGGCCGGGCCCGTGCGGACCCGCAGGTGACCAGCGCGGGCGGCAAGGCCCATCAGGCCTTCCAGAACGGCCGCGACATCGGGACCCGACAACCGGAAATAGCGATGGCGGCCCTGTTTCTCGGGAACGACGAGATGCCCGGCCTCCAGCTTGGCGAGATGGGAACTCGCGGTCTGTGCGGTGATGCCCGCTTCCTGCGCGAGTTCGGTGGCGGTGAGGGCGCGGCCGCTCATCAGCGCGGTGAGCATGTTGGAGCGTGCGGGATCGCCGACAAGCGAAGCGATCATGGCCATATCGGGTCCTGCTTTCATACTTCGATCCTAGTCGAAGCATTCACGGCGGGCAACCGTCTAGTCTTCCTCGAACAGGAGAGGCTCATGACCATCACCGTCTTCATCCGCTACCAGCTCGATCCGTTCAAGCGGCATCTCTTTGAGGCCTACGCGCAGCGCTGGCTTACCGTCATTCCGAAATGCGGTGGCGATCTGCTTGGATACTGGATGCCGCATGAGGGGACCGACAACATCGCATTCGGGTTGATCTCGTTTCCCAGTCTGGCGGATTACGAAGCCTATCGCGCCCGGCTCAAGTCGGATGACGAGGGCGTCGCGAATTTCAATTTCGCGCAAGAGCACAGGTTCATCCTCTCGGAGGAGCGAACCTTTCTTCGTCAGGTACAGGGCTGACATGAAGCTACGCCGATTGATTTCACACGCCACCGACGGCATTGTCCGCTTCGGCGAATGACAATCATCACGAATGACAATAATTGTCCCGGGAGGACAGGATGCCGGCTTCAGTCACGCAAAAGCGCGCGGAATTCCGGAAGCTCCATGAAAGCGGTTGCTTTGTGCTGCCAAATCCCTGGGATGTGGGCAGCGCACGGCTGCTCGCCAGCATGGGATTCAAGGCGCTGGCATCGACGAGTTCGGGATTTGCCTGGTCGACCGGAAGGCCAGACAACGATTTGCCGGTTGAGCAGGTGCTTGATCATCTCAAGATTCTCAACGATGCAACCGATCTGCCGCTTAATGCCGACTTCGAGGCGGGGTTCGCGGACGATCCGGCTGACGTCGCAGCGAATGTCGCGCGGGGTGTGGCAACCGGCGTTGCCGGATTGTCGATCGAGGATTCTACAGGCGATGCAAAGCAGCCGCTCTACGAAATGAAGCTGGCCGTGGAGCGCATGCGCGCGGCGCGCGCTGCGATCGACGCGACGAAGCAGGACGTCATGCTGATCGGGCGCTGCGAAAGTTTTCTTGTCGGCATCCCCGATCTTCATGGGACTATTGACCGCTTAACCGCCTATGCGGAGGCAGGCGCGGATTGCCTGTATGCGCCGGGCATCAAGAGCAAGGAACACATCGTTGCCATCGTGAAAGCCGTGGCGCCGAAGCCGGTCAATCTGCTGATGGGCGCGCCCGGCCTGTCAGTTGCGGAGATCGCCGATCTCGGCGTTCGCCGGATCAGCGTCGGTGGGGCAATGGCGCGCGCCGCATGGGGCGCTTTTCTGCGCGTGTCACGCGATATTGCGCAGAACGGTTCGTTCGCCGAATTCGGCTCCGCCGTTTCCTATGCCGAGATCAACGGCATGTTCGGGGGAGACCCGTTCTAGCCGCCAAGAAAAGCGGCGGGCATTGCTCCCCGCCGCTGACATTCATTCGGTTCGCTTAGTTCAGTTGCTGGACGGTGCGGCCGGAGCCGGGTTTTGCGGTGCCGGCGCAGGCGTATTCGCGGCAGGCGGGGGCGCAGGCTGCGCAGGTTTCATCGCCGAGCCGGTGGTCTGGCCGGCCGGGGCGCGGGGTGCCTGGGCGGTCGGCGAAGGTGCGGCAGGCGTCGTTTGCGCAGTCGGCGTCGATTCCGGTGACGTGCTGGAGTTATTCAGTCCGTAAAATACCACGCCAAGAATGGCGACAAGCGCGATGGCGAACAGCGCGATACGTCCGCCGCTCGCAGGACCTTCTGCCAGTTCCGGATCTGCCTGCAACTCGTTGTCCAGTTGTTCGGACCGGCGATGATGCGCTTCCTCGTTCGAGGCCGCGGCAGCATAAGGATCATTGGGATTGCGTTCGGCTACCATGATCGTTTCTCCAGTGGTTGATCTCTCGGGACAATCTTCGGATCGCTCACATGTTCCAGACGGCCGCTTTCACCGGCAGGGGAAAACGCCGCGCGCTACCTCGCTCCGGAACCTGTTGACTGGCCTGTGGTCCAGGCAGGCGCGCTGGTGGACTCGTGCGGCACCGGATTCATCCTCGCAAGAACGACCGCGAACAGGACAAGCAGAGCGATACCGATCAACGCTTTGACAGGCTTGCCTTGCTGGTTCTTGAAGTCGTTCAGCCCGGTGGGATCGTCCTGGACGCCCGCTTTGTTGCCGCCAGCGGACCAGTCATTTTCCGGCATGACGGTCATGTTTCATCCTCCTTTGCCATTCACCCGCTGAAATCGGGTCAGACATTGGGCAACGGTTCTGCGGCGCGAACCGTTCCTGCGGAGTGTTGCAACCTGAGCGGGTCAGCATTGCGGGTGTGTCATCGCACTGCAGCGAACTCCGCGCTGGATGAAAGGCCGGAAAAAACGGCAATGTCCTTTCAGCCGCGGGCTTCGGGGCGACACAACAGGCCCGGTCCGACCGAAAAGCGATGCGAAAATTGCTTTTCAGAACAAAGGTCTGATGAATGCGATTTAGGATGTGCTGGAAACGAAAAGCGACATAGACTGGTTCTAATCAGACTCGTGGCGCTGCCCAAAAACAGCCCGGCAAAGAGGCAACGGAATTATGGGAATCAATCAAGGTCCGATCAGTCTCGACCAGAAATACACGCAAAGCTCGGGACATGTTTTCCTGACCGGCATCCAGGCGCTGGTCCGGCTGCCGATGGCGCAGGTGAGGCGGGATCGGGCGAGGGGGTTGAACACCGCCGCCTTTGTCACCGGATATCGCGGATCGCCGCTCGGCGGTTACGATCAGCAGCTTCACGCCGCGCGCAAGCACCTTGAGCAGTACAATGTCAAGTTTCAGCCGGGTGTGAACGAAGACCTGGCGGCTACCGCGATCTGGGGTTCGCAGCAGCTCAACCTGTCGCCGGGCGCGAAGTTCGATGGCATCACCGGCATCTGGTACGGCAAGGGCCCCGGCGTCGATCGCTGCGGCGACGTGTTCCGTCACGGCAACGCGGCGGGATCGGCCAAGAACGGCGGCGTGCTGTGCCTCGCCGGCGACGACCACGGTGCGAAGTCATCGACCGTGCCGCACCAGTCCGACCATGCTTTCATCTCGGCGCTGATGCCTTATCTCTACCCGTCGAGCATCCACGAGATGATCGAGATGGGCCTGCTCGGCATCGCCATGTCGCGCTATTCGGGCTGCTGGGTCGGCATGAAGGTCATTACTGAAACCGTGGAGACCACGGCGGAAATCGACCTCACAGACGAGATGACGCCGTTCATCATTCCGACTGATTTCGAGATGCCGCCGGGCGGCCTCAACCTCCGCTGGCCCGATGACCGCTATGCGCAGGACAAGCGCCTGCAGGACTACAAGGGCTTTGCGGCAATTGCCTTCGCGCGCGCCAACAAGATCAACCGCGTGACCATGGACTCGCCGAACGCGCGTTATGGCATCATGGCCTCGGGCAAGAGCTACGAGGATATCCGGCAGGCGCTGCGCGAACTCGGCATTACGCCCGAAGTCGCCGCCAAGATCGGCCTGCGGCTTTACAAGATCGGCATGCCGTGGCCGCTGGAGCCGGAAGGCGTGCGGCAGTTCGCCGTCGGCCTCGAGGAAATCTTCATCATCGAAGAGCGCCGCGAGATCGTTGAAAATCAGGTCAAGCAGGAGCTGTTCAACTGGCGTGACGATGTGCGCCCGCGCATCGTCGGCAAGATGGACAACCACGACAAGCGCTTCCTGCCATTCGCGGAGGAATTGAGCGTCGCGTCGCTGGCGAGTTCGCTGACCGAGCGGCTGCTGCAGCTCGATCTCAATCCCGAAATCGTGGCGATGCTGCGCGCCAAGGCCGACTGGTTCAACGGCCGGCAGGCCACGCAGGTGCAGGCCGTCGCGCCGGTGACGCGCACGCCGTATTTCTGCTCGGGCTGTCCACACAACACATCGACCAAGGTGCCCGAGGGCAGCCGTGCGATGGCAGGCATCGGCTGTCACTTCATGTCGCTGTGGATGGACCGCAATACCGAGACCTATACCCATATGGGTGCGGAGGGCGTGCCGTGGGTCGGCATCGCGCCGTTCACCAACGAGAAGCACATCTTCGCCAATCTCGGCGATGGCACATACTTCCATTCCGGCAGTCTCGCAATCAGGCAGTCGGTCGCCTCGAAAGCCAACATCACCTACAAGATTCTCTACAACGACGCCGTCGCGATGACCGGCGGCCAGAAGCATGACGGCGATCTTTCGCCGCAGCAGATCACCTTCCAGCTTCACAGCGAAGGCATTCGCGAAATCTGGCTGGTGTCGGAAAATCCCGATGCCTATCCGGCCAGCACCATCGCGCCGGGCACCAAACTGGCTCACCGCGACGAACTCGATAAGGTGATGCGGACGGTGCGCGAGGTGCCGGGCTGCTCGGCCATCGTGTTCGTGCAGACCTGCGCCGCCGAAAAGCGCCGCCGCCGCAAACGTGGCCTGATGGAAGACCCGAACAAGCGTGTCTTCATCAACTCCGCCGTCTGCGAAGGCTGCGGCGATTGCTCGGTGCAGTCAAACTGCATTTCGGTCGAGCCGCTGGAAACCGAACTGGGGCGCAAGCGCACGATCAACCAGTCGAGCTGTAACAAGGATTATTCCTGCGTGAAGGGCTTCTGTCCATCGTTCGTCACCGTTGAGGGCGGCGCGCTGCGCAAACGTGCGCCGGTCGCACTCGATGATCTTGGTGAACTGCCCGAACCCGAGAGCGTGCCGTCGCTGGAGCGTCCGTACAACATCGCGGTCGGCGGGGTGGGCGGCACCGGCGTGCTCACCATCGGAGCGCTGCTCGGCATGGCCGCGCATATCGAGGGCAAGGCGAGCATGATCCTCGACATGTCGGGCCTTGCGCAGAAGGGTGGCGCGGTGCTCAGCCATGTGCGGCTGTCGCAGAACACCGCCGACGTCACCTGTTCGCGCATCGTGACCGGAACGGCCGATCTTTTGATCGCGGCGGACGAGGTGGTAGCGGTCGCCAAGGAGACGATCACCCTTGCGGAGTCGTCGCGCACGCACGGTATCATCAACACGCACCTGATCCCGATCGCAGACTTCATCATGAACCGCGATTTCGATTTCAAGCGCGGCAAGGTCAACCTTGTGCTGGAGAACGCGCTGCGCAAGGATTCCGCATTCCTCGACTTCACCAAACCGGCGGAAACGCTGCTCGGGGACTCCATCGCGACCAACATGATGATGATGGGCTATGCCTATCAGAAGGGACTGCTCCCGGTCGGCGCAAAAGCCATCGAGCAGGCGATCGAACTCAACGGCGTGTCGATCAAGATGAACACGCAGGCGTTCCGGCTCGGCCGCCTCGCGGCGCACGATCCGGCGAAGCTGGCCTCGATGATGAAGGGCGACGAGCCTGAACTGCCGAAGACCCTCGACGAGATGTCGCTGGACGAGGTCATCGCGCATCGCACCAGGCTGCTGACCGATTATCAGAACGCAGCTTACGCCGCGCGCTACCGCGATCTGGTGGATCAGGTCCGCAAGGTCGCTTTCGATGGCGGATATGGCGAAGCGCTACCCCGTGCGGTGGCGATCAATTACGCCAAGCTGCTGGCCTACAAGGATGAGTATGAGGTCGCGCGACTTTATTCCGGCGAAGCCTTTGCCGAAAATCTCGGCAAGCAGTTCGAGGGCAACTACAAGATCAGCTTCAACCTCGCGCCGCCGATCCTCAACAGCGGCCTCGATGCCTCGGGCCGTCCGAAGAAGCGGGTGTTCGGCGCGTGGATGATGCCGGTGTTCCGGACCATGGCGAAATTCCGCTTCCTGCGCGGCACGATGCTCGATCCCTTCGGCTACAGCGAGGACCGCAAGCTCGAGCGTAACCTGATCAAGGGCTACGAGCAGGATGTGGCGACGGTGGTGAAACTGCTGTCGCCGAAGACCCACGATATCGCGGTGGAACTGCTGTCGCTGCCGGATCAGATCCGGGGCTACGGGCCTGTGAAGGAAGCCTCGGTCGCAAAAGCGAAAGCGAGATACGAACAGCTTGCCAAGGACATTGTCAATCCGCCGCCGCTGGTCGCGCCCCGGATCGCGGCGGAATAGAACGCTCGTTCGCACGGCGAAATTCAAGATGCTTGCCAAGCGCCGCTTGGCACGTCAGAAAATCCGTTGAGAGTAAACAGCGGAGATGACGTTGAGCATCAAGGGTAAAGCCTATATCGCCGGGATCTATGAGCATCCCACCCGGCATGCGCCGGACAAGTCGACGGCGCAATTGCACGCCGAATGCGCCAAGGGCGCGCTGGAGGATGCGGGCCTGACCAAGGCCGATGTCGACGGCTTTTTTTGTGCGGGTGACGCGCCCGGCGGCGTGATGCCGATGGCCGACTATCTCGGCCTCAAGCTGCGTCATCTGGATTCCACCGAGACCGGCGGGTGCTCCTACATCATCGCGCTGGGCCACGCCGCGGAGGCGATCGCCGCGGGCAAGTGTTCGGTTGCGCTGATCACGCTGGCCGGAAAGCCGCGTACCGGGCCGATGCCGCCGCGCGCGTTTGGCGCGGAAGTCGATTTTGAGGCCGCCTATGGCGCGACAACCCACAACGCTTACGGCATGTGCGCCATGCGCCATATGCATGAGTTCGGCACCACCAGCGAACAGCTCGCCTGGGTGAAGGTCGCTGCCTCGCATCATGCGCAATACAATCCGCATGCGATGCTGCGCGATGTCGTGACGGTCGAAGACGTCATCAACTCGCCGATGATCTCCGACCCATTGCATCGGCTCGATTGCTGCGTGGTGTCCGATGGCGGCGGCGCTCTGGTCGTCACCACGCCGGAAATTGCAAAGTCGCTGAAGCGTCCGCTGGTGCGCCTGACCGGCCACGGCGAATCGCTGAAAGGTCCGAACGGCGGCCGCAAGCTCGACCTGACCTATTCGGCAGGCGTGTGGAGCGGTCCACCGGCTTTCGCCGAAGCGGGCGTGACGCCGAAGGATATCAAGTACGCGTCGATCTATGACAGCTTCACCATCACCGTGGTGATCCAGCTTGAAGACCTCGGCTTCTGTGCCAAGGGGCAGGGCGGCAAGTTCGTCGCCGACGGCAACCTGATTTCCGGCGTTGGCAAGCTGCCGTGGAACACCGACGGCGGCGGGCTGTGCAACAACCACCCGATCAACCGCGGCGGCATCACCAAGATCATCGAGGCGGTGCGGCAGTTGCGCGGCGAGGCGCATCCGAAGGTACAGGTTCCGAATTGCGATCTTGCGCTGGTGCATGGCACCGGCGGATTGCTCGGTGTGCGGCATGCGGCGTCGACCGCTATTCTGGAGCGCGTGTGATGACCGACAAGCCAAAGTATCCGGCCCCTACGGGCAATCCCGAAACCGCGCGTTTCTGGGACGCGGCCAAGGAAGGCAAGTTCCTGATCAAGCGCTGCACCGCCTGCGGCGAGCCGCATTACTTCCCGCGTTCGATCTGCCCGGTGTGTTTCTCGGACCAGACCGTGTGGGAAGAAAGCAGGGGCGAGGGCGTGATCTACAGCTACAGCCTGATGCGCAAGTCGCCGACCGGGCCTTACGCCATCGGCTATGTCACGCTCGATGAAGGCCCGTCGCTGCTGACCAACTTCGTGGACTGCGATCTATCAGCGCTGAAAATCGGTCAGCGCGTTAAGGTCGTGTTCAAGCCGACGGACGGCGCGCCTCTGCCGTTCTTCACCCCGGTAGCATAGTGCAGAATTCCTCATGGTGAGGAGACGCCTCGCGTCCTCTCGAACCATGAGGACAACGACAATAACCTCATCCTTCGAGACGCGCACAAGAGTGTGCTCCTCAGGATGAGGATATAAAACGAGGAAACAAAAACATGCCGATCAAGTACGATGAGGTGATGGCGCTCAAAAATGTCGGCCAGAAGTATTCATGGACCGACCGCGAGGTGATGCTCTACGCCTACGGCATCGGCATGGGCGCCGATCCGATGGACGAGAAGGAACTGTCCTTCGTCAACGAGGGCTACTACACGCCGCGCGACCTCAAGGTGGTGCCGACCTATGCATCGGTCGCGGCATGGGGCGCGAGTGCCGGTCCTATCGACGTCAACCGCGTCATGGTGGTCGACGGCGAGCGCGACATCACCTTCCACAAGCCGCTGCCCATCGCTGCGAACATCACCGCGGATTCCAGCATCCTCGGCGTGTTCGACAAGGGCAAGGACAAGGGCGCGGTGATCTTGCGAAAGACGGTGCTCAAGAACGAGAAGGGCGAGGACCTCGCCACGCTGATCGCCTCGCAGTTCGCGCGTGGCGACGGCGGCTTCGGCGGTCCGTCGGAAGGCCAGCCCGAGCCGCACGCGATCCCCAAGCGCGCGCCAGATATGACGGTCGATATTTCGACGCGCCCGGATCAGGCGCTAATCTACCGGCTCTGCGGCGACCGCAATCCGCTGCACAGCGATCCTGAATTTGCGAAGAAGGCCGGGTTCGATCGTCCGATCCTGCATGGCATGTGCACCTATGGCCTGAGCTGCCGCGCTGTGTTGCAGACCTATGCCGATTACGATCCGGCTGCATTCAGGCAGCATGTGACGCGCTTCTCATCGCCAGTGTTTCCGGGGGAAACCGTGTCGTTCGACCTCTGGAAAGATGGCAATGTGATCTCGCTCGAAGGCCGGGTGAAGAGCCGCAACGTGACCGTGATCAAGAACGGAAAAACCGTTCTCGCCTAATTAAAAGAAGCGGAGGAAGCGATGGGTCTGCTCGACGGCAAGGTTGCGATCATCACGGGTGCGGGCGGCGGACTTGGCGAAGCCTATGCGAAGCTGTTCGCGCGCGAAGGGGCTGCGGTCATTGTCAACGACCTCGGCGGTCCCCGTGATGGCAGCGGCGCCGACACGTCGATGGCGCAAAAGGTTGTCGATGCGATCAAGGCCGAAGGCGGCCGCGCCTATGCCAACGGCTCCGACATCTCGACCATGGCGGGCGGACAGTCGGTGTTCGACGATGCGATCAAGCAGTTCGGCCGCGCGGATATTCTGGTCAACAACGCCGGCATCCTGCTTGACGGCACCTTCGCCAAGATGACGGAGGCGAACTGGGACAAGGTGATGAAGGTGCATCTGAAGGGCACCTTTTGCGTCACGCTACCGGTCTTCAAATGGATGAAGGACAACGGCGGCGGCGTCATCGTCAACACGTCGTCGACCTCGGGTCTGCTCGGCAACTTCGGCCAGAGCAATTACGGCGCGGCGAAGGGTGGTATCTGGGGGCTGAGCAATGTGCTCACCATCGAGGGCCGCAAGCATGGCATCCGGGTCTGGACGCTCTCTCCGGGTGCACTGACCCGCATGACCGCGGACCTGCCGCGTTACATCGAAAATCCGAAAGCGGCGATGGGGCCGGACGAGATTGCGCCCGCCGTGCTTTACATGGTCAGTTCGCTGTCCGGCGAGCAGACCGGCAAGGTGCTTGGCGTGTCAGGGCCGCGCGGCGTCCGGGAGATGAAAATGATGGAAATGGAGGGCTGGAAGCCCGGCGGTCCTTGGAAGGCGCAGGATATTCTCAGCCATGCTGGCGAGATTTTCTTCGACGAAAACGATAAGATGGCGGCTCGCAAACTCTAGTTCCGGAAACCATGATGAAGCTGACCCCTGAGGCGAGCGGCACGTTCGCCATCGCACCGACACCGTTCTTCGAGGACGGCCGCATCGACTTCGACTCCATCGACCGGCTGACCGATTTCTACGGTGAGGTGGGCTGCAACGGCGTCACCGTGCTCGGCATTCTCGGCGAGGCGCCGAAGATGGAAGCCGATGAATCTCTGCAGGTTGCGACCCGCTTCATCAAGCGCGCGAAGGACAAGCAGATCATCGTCGGTGTCTCCGCCCCAGGCTTCGCCCAGATGCGCAGGCTGGCGCAAGCCTCGATGGACGCGGGCGCGGCCGCCGTGATGATCGCGCCGCCGCCGCATCTGCGCACCGACGAGCAGATCACCGGCTATTTCCGGCAAGCGAGCGAGGCCATCGGCAGCGGCATTCCATGGGTGTTGCAGGATTATCCGCTCACGCTGACGGTGGTGATGACGCCATCGGTGATCCGCAAGATCGTGATGGACAGCCCGTCCTGCGTGATGCTCAAGCACGAAGACTGGCCGGGCTTGGAAAAGATTTCGGCGCTGCGCGGTTTCCAGAAGGACGGTTCGCTGCGGCCGCTGTCAATTCTGGTTGGCAACGGCGGCCTGTTCCTCGATTTCGAGATGGAGCGGGGCGTCGACGGCGCCATGACCGGATACGCCTTCCCGGACATGCTGGTGGACGTGGTCAACCTGTCCAAGGCGGGCAAGCGCGACGCGGCGCACGACCTGTTCGACGCGCATCTGCCGCTGATCCGTTACGAGCAGCAGCCAGGTGTGGGTCTGGCGGTGCGCAAATACGTGCTCAAGAAGCGCGGCAAGATCGCCTCGGATGCGCAGCGCAAGCCGGGGTCGAGCATGAGCGCGCTGGCGCGCAGCGAAGTGGATTATCTTCTGTCCCGCGTTGCACGTTTCGACAAGCGGGCCAACATCTGATGAGCAGCACCATGAGCGTTCCCGATCCGTCAAAGGCCCTGCGCATCGCATCCACCGTGCTGCTGTTGCGCGAAGCTGGCGGCGGCATGGAAATTTTCATGGTGCAGCGAAATCGCCAGATCGAGTTCAGCTCCGGCGCGCTGGTGTTTCCGGGCGGCAGCATGGATCCGAACGACCGGGAAGTCGCGGCCGATCCGGCGCTGGTCGGCGACCGGGGCGGCCTCGATATCGAGACGGCGGCGATCCGCATCGGCGGCATCCGCGAGACCTTCGAGGAAAGCGGAATTCTTCTGGCCCGGCCGCGCGGATCGTCAGCGCTGGTGTCCGCGGAGAAGGCCGATGCGCTGGGCGCGCAACGCGAGGCGCTTGACGAAGGCAAAGTCAGTTTTGCGAATATCCTGCGCGAGCATGATCTCGTCCCGGCAATTGATCTTCTGGCGCTGTTCGCGCACTGGATCACCCCGGTGAAACTGCCAAAGCGTTTCGACACGCACTTCCTGCTGGCGCTCGCACCGCCCGATCAGGTCGGCAAGCACGACGGTAAGGAGTCGGTGGATTCGGTCTGGCTGTCGCCGAAGGCGGCGCTCGAAGCCGCGGAATCCGGACGTTACAATCTTCCGTTTCCGACCATCCGCAACCTGATCAAGCTCGACAAGCTGGGCACCGCGCAGGCGGCGATGGACCACGCCCGCACGATGTCTGTCGTCACCGTGGTGCCCGAGATCAGCCGCAATGCGGACGGAACCACGCGCCTGCGCATTCCGCTTGAGGCAGGATATGACGGCGACGTCTTCGACGTCGCGCGGCCCTGACGCCTTGCCGGCCCATTGAATCCGTCGCCTTGGATCACCATCCTGAAGGATGCAACATGCATTCTCGTGGTGTCCGATGACATTGTGGAAGATGGCTCTGACTGCGTTTCTGATTCTTCTGTTCGCGCCCATCGGCGTCTCCGCTGCATCCTATTTTCTCAGTGATCGGGCTTCTGCCAACTGGTATGCCGCCGACCGCTCCAGCGCCGGCGTTCTGCCGGAGGCGTCTCATTACCCCGACGCGGTCGTGCGCATTTACGTTGCGCGCACGGTGCGCTGGCGCGGCATCGTCGCTGTACATTCCTGGATCGTGTTCAAGGAGCATGGGGCATCACGCTACAGCCGTTACGATTATACAGCATGGGGCGAGCCGATCCGCGTAAACGGCTTTGTCGCCGATGGCCGCTGGTTCGGACAGGTGCCTGAAGAAATCTTCCGCGCGGATGGCGAACGGGCGGCGCATCTGATCCCAAGGATCAAGTCGGCTATCGAGAACTACAAGTACCGCAATCTCGGAGATTACCGGGCATGGCCCGGCCCCAACTCAAATACATTCGTGGCGGCGATTATCGACGCCGTCCCAGAAATGCAGGCTGTGTTGCCGCCCACCGCGATCGGGAAGGACTTTCCTTATGACGGCGAGTGGTTTGGACGCACGCCGTCCGGCACCGGTGTGCGCGCGACTCTGGGCGGATATCTCGGTCTGACGGTCGGCTGGCTCGAGGGCGTAGAATTGAACGTGCTGGGTGCCGTTCTCGGCATCGACGTCCGCCGTCCCGCGATCAAGATTCCCGGCATCGGGCGGATTGGCATGAACGCGGTTGCAGCCTAGTCAGGTACGTCCGCATTCGGGCCCATTGAGATCGCTGATGACATTCCCGCCGCAACGGATCGTGTGTCTGACCGAAGAGACGGTTGAGGCGCTGTATCTGCTCGGTGAGCAGGATCGCATTGTCGGCGTGTCGGGTTATGCGGTGCGGCCGCCGCAGGTCCGGCGGGAGAAGCCGCGCGTCTCGGCGTTCATTTCAGCGGACCTGCCGAAGATTCTGGCGCTCGATCCCGATCTCGTTCTGGCGTTCTCCGACCTGCAGGCCGATATCGTCGCCGATCTGGTGCGCGCGGGCATCGCGGTCCATGTTTTCAACCAGCGCGACATTGCCGGAATTCTGGCGATGATCCGCACGCTTGGCGGATTGATCGGAGAGTCCGGTAAGGCAGATGCACTGGCGGCGCAATTCGAGCAGCGACTTGCGCGGATTGCGTCGGTCAAGCGTGCCAGCCGTCCGCGTGTCTATTTCGAGGAATGGCACGATCCGCTGATCAGCGGCATCGGCTGGGTGTCCGAACTGATCGCCATCGCGGGCGGGCAGGATGTCTTTCCGCAACTTGCAAAGGCGAAGGCCGCGAAGGATCGCATCGTAGAGTCGGGGGCGGTGGCGGCGGCCAATCCCGACGTGATCCTCGCGTCGTGGTGCGGGAAGAAAGTTGTGTCCGCCAAAATTCGCCAGCGGCCCGGTTGGGACGCCATCGCGGCCGTCCGCGATAACCGGATTGTCGAGATCAAGTCTCCGCTGATCCTGCAGCCGGGACCGGCCGCCCTGACAGACGGGCTGGATGCCATCGTTGCGGCTTTGTGGAGCAGGGACGGCAGCGCGACCTGAACGCTGGCTGTTGCTCAGAGAATGCTTTTCAATTAGCTGCGGCCGGATTAATGACATAGTTGGATAAGAAAAATTGATCCAATATGGTCTCGTTCAAGCAGCTCAAGTATTTCGATGCGGTCGCCCGGTCGCGCCATTTCGGCAAGGCCGCGGAGCATTGCGCCGTCACCCAGCCGGCGCTGTCGATGCAGATTCAGGAGCTTGAGAAGTTCCTCGGCGTCCAGCTTCTGGAGCGCGGCCGCAGTGGCGTGATGCTGACGGAAAGCGGCAGGGAAATCGCCGAACGCGCCGCGCGGGTGCTCGCAGATGTGCGGGATATCGTCGATGTCGCGCGCCAGCAGGGGAATGTGCTCGCCGGCCCGCTGGGCCTCGGCGTCATTCCGTCGGTGGCGCCTTACATTCTGCCGCAGCTTCTGCCCATGGTGCGCGATGCGTTTCCCGATCTCGATCTGCATATTCGGGAAAGCCAGACGCAGTCGCTGTTGAGCGAACTTCTCGACGGGCAGCTCGACGTGCTGCTGCTCGCGTTGCCCGTCGAGCATCCCGACATTGAGACGGTTCGTCTGTTCGACGACCGCTTCCTGCTGGCGATGGCGGCCTCTCACCGCACGTCGAACCGGGTGAAAGCCACGCCCGATCTGCTCGAGGGGGAAAAGCTGCTGTTGCTGGAAGAAGGGCACTGCATGCGCGAGCAGGCGCTGGCGTTCTGCAGCCTGCGGCGGATCGAGAACATCAACACCTTTGGAGCTTCGAGCCTGTCGACACTGGTGCAGATGGTGGCGAACGGTCTTGGCATGACGCTGTTGCCGGAGCTGGCGGTGCCGCTGGAAAGCCGGCGGGGCGACATTCGCGTGATGCGGTTCGCCGATCCGGAGCCGCAGCGCGTGATCGGACTGGCGTGGCGCAGAAGCTCACCGCGCAAGCGCCATTTTGAGGAACTTGGGCAGATGATTGCGCGGACCACAGCCCCGCAATCACAATGACGGCTGGGACCAGTCGATCAGCGGGGCGCTGAAGGCGCGGCTCCATACACTCAGGAAACGGGGAAACCAGGAATGCGCGATAGCGCCGCGATAGGCCCATGTGCGGTACTGGAGGCCGTTTTCCGACAGCAGTTCCTGATACCCGCCATGCGTTTCCGTGGCGTGATGGATATGACGCAGGATTTCGCGGGCGCAGGGCCGGTATCTTTCGGCACCGGAGAATTCATCGTGTTCGAGCATGCGGTCGGCGAATTCGACATTGAATGTCGGCCAGGCTGACCGGCCCTGATAGGACGGCGTGGCGATCCGGTGGATCAGCTTCTTGCGCGGATTGTCCGCCGACACGAAAAAGTGGAAGGTCTCCGGAATCCGGAAGCGCGGCTCGGCGAGGATCAGGTCGGTGGTCGCGCTGAACAGCGCGCGCTCGGTCTCGTTCCTGAAATCCCAGAAACCGTGCTGCACATTGACGAAATCGAGCGCGATGGAGAAGGCAGGCGCTTCCGCGACACAATCCAGACTATGCCGGATGTAGCCATCACGGCCGAACAGGTGAAGCAACTCGGATTTGTATTGCGCAAGGCCGCGCCCGAGAACTGCCGCCAGCTCGCTTTCATCAACGATGCCGAGCCGGACGGTCTGCTGGAAGGTCGCGTAAACGCTCGCGTTGGTGACGAAGCGCAATCGCTCCGCGCGGGTATCGGTCGCCGCCGAGCGGGGCGCGCGGACATCGCAAAGCAGGGTGCGGATTCCATTGTCGTCGTAGGGCTCGAGACTTCGCGCGAGGTCGAGTACCGACGTCTTCAGATCGGCGCGATACTCGTCCAGCAACGAGCGGCCGGTTTCGGCGGCAATCGCCATGTCCGAAAAGGGTGAAACGCGCAGGTCAGCGCGGATCATTTGCTCCAGGCCGGTCTGCACGCCGAGAAGCGTGTCGGAAGGCTGCGCGAAATAGTTGGCGCCGATGTAGCGATTGCGCTTCACTGGAATGAGCGTCGTCGTAACGATGCCGGAACGTACTGCGTTCAGCATCAGGCGAACGCTTTTTTCAAGGAGATGAATCCGGCGGGCGGCGTCCTGTGAATCGATAATGGTCTGCGGATCGAGAACGTCGGGATAGAACCAGGCGAAGTCGCGCGGATAATAGGCCGACGCATGTGGTGCGCCGGTCACCAGAAATGCTTCCCGCGCGGAGAAGGCGCTATCCATCGAGTTGCGGTAGAGCTCCTCGATCCTCGCCGGTGCGTAATAAGCGCGGCGCAGAAAACGGTCTGACAGGAAGTTGGCCGCCTGAAGGCAATTGGCGACGCAGGTCGCGGCAAGGCCCTGATGAAACCTGTGCTGCGAGACGGAAGGCAGAAGTCCTTCGATGCTCACCGTGTTCCTCTATGATTGGAAAGCGTGATGCGAATGGGCTGGACGCTGAAGCGCTTGTGGAAAGCGCAAGCCATGCCGAACGATGCGCCGTTTTGCAATTCAAATTCGTGAGTTTTAACTGTCATAATCGGCATGTGGCTTGCCTGACGTCATTGCCGACGGGTTGCGAACTCTGAGCAAAAGGTCATGTTTTGCTCATTTCGGGGTGGATTTCGCGACATCCTTGTTTATGGTGCGGTCGTTAGCGCTCCTAGCTCAGCTGGATAGAGCATCGGATTTCGATTCCGAGGGTCGGGAGTTCGAATCTCTCGGAGCGCGCCAGCATGATGCGATGCCTGGAGCTGGAAAATCTGGACATCCGAAGGCTTGCTGAAATCGCTTCGTTCGAGGGATGCGCGGACCCTGCAACGGCAGCTTCGAATGCCGCACAGAGATACGAGCATCCGATGATGGCGATCCAACAACTGCTGCCGGCTCTCGGCCAGAATTCGCCGCCGTTCGGCTTGAATTTGTTTGTCGCATCCAGTCTTCAGGGTGTCAGTTATGAACAGGCGGTGAAAGGTGCGCTGCCGTTCATTGGTCTTGCAATTATCGGTTTGATGATCGTGACCTATGTGCCTGCCATCAGCATGTGGCTGCCAAGAATGCTTTACGCAGGATTGTAGAACGGTTTGCGCTGCGAAATGCGATGAGATTCGCTGCATTGCGCAACATGGTTTCGTTGACGGACTTTGGATTGAGTCTAACATTCGTCCAGGCCCGTGAGAGGCCATGGGAGGAATGCATGATCCGTCTTGCCAGCCCGTTTGTTCGCCGAAAATTTTCTGTGAATGCCGCAACCCAGCGCTCACCGCTGGGTTTTCTCGTTCTTGCATCCGCTGTTGCTGTGTTTGCCGGTCTTTCCGGCGCTTCGGCGCAATCGCCTGCCAAAGGATCGCCTGAACACATCAAGGCAGTGACCTCTGCCGTCGACCAGAACTCTATCAAGGCCAACGCAGCCACGTCGAACGATTGGCCGGCCGTGGGCCTGGATCTTGGCGAAACCCGTTTCAGCAGGCTCAAACAGATCAACACCGACAACGTGAAGAATCTGGGCCTGGTGTGGTCTTACAACCTCGAATCCTCGCGCGGCGTCGAGGCGACGCCGGTTGTCGTCGATGGCATCATGTATGTCACGGCTTCGTGGAGTGTCGTGCACGCGATTGACGTTCGCACCGGCAAGAATATCTGGACTTTCGATCCGCAAGTGCCGCGCACCATCGGCTACAAGGGCTGCTGTGACGTCGTGAACCGCGGTGTCGCGCTGCACAAGGGCAAGGTCTATGTCGGTGCGTACGATGGCCGTCTGATCGCCCTCGATGCCGTCACCGGCGAGAAGGTCTGGGAAAAAGACACGCTGATCGACAAGGAACATTCCTACACCATCACCGGCGCGCCGCGCGTGGTGAACGGGAAGGTTGTGATCGGCAATGGCGGCGCCGAGTATGGCGCGCGCGGTTATGTCACGGCGTATGATGCCGAAACCGGCAATCAGGCCTGGCGCTGGTTTGTTGTGCCCGGCGATCCGTCGAAGCCGTATGAAGACGAGTCGATGGAGAAGGCTGCCAAAACCTGGGATCCGGCTGGAAAATACTGGATCAACGGCGGCGGCGGCACCGCATGGGACACCATCACCTTCGATCCTGAACTAAATCTCGTATACATCGGGACCGGCAACGGCTCGCCGTGGAACCGGCATCTTCGCAGCCCGTCGGGCGGCGATAATCTCTACCTCGCGTCGATTGTCGCCCTGAACGCCGATACCGGAAAATATGTCTGGCACTATCAGGAAACGCCGGGCGATCACTGGGACTATACCTCGACCCAGCCGATGATCCTGGCCGACATCAACATTGATGGCGCGCCGAGAAAGGTGATCCTTCATGCACCGAAGAACGGATTCTTCTTCGTCATTGATCGCACCAACGGCAAGTTCATTTCAGCGAAGAATTTCGTCGATGTGAACTGGGCGACGGGATACGACGCCAACGGGCGGCCGATCGAGGTTGCCGCGGCGCGCGATCCCGAGAAGGGGATGGACAGCATCCCCGGTCCATACGGCGCTCACAACTGGCACCCGATGTCGTTCAATCCGATGACCGGGCTGGTCTATTTGCCGGCTCAGGGCGTGCCACTGAATCTCACGCCGCAGAAGGGCTGGAAGCACAATGCCAACCAGCCTGGCGAGTTTGGCGGCAACACCGGCTGGAACACCGGCTTTGTTCTGAACGCCACTCCGCCCAAGAACCTGCCATTCGGCCGGCTCATTGCGTGGGACCCGGTGAAGCAGAAGGAAGTCTGGAAACAGGAGTACGTCGCGCCCTGGAATGGCGGAACGCTGACAACTGCTGGCAATCTCGTGTTCCAGGGAACGGCTGACGGCCGCTTCATCGCCTACAATGCGACGACCGGGGACAAGCTCTGGGAGTCGCCGACCGGCACCGGCGTCGTGGCCGCGGCTTCGACCTATATGGTGGACGGCAAGCAGTATGTCTCCATCGCGGTCGGGTGGGGCGGCGTGTTCGGCATCGCCGCTCGCGCCACCGAAGGCGACAATCCCGGCACGGTCTACACCTTCGCGATCGACGGCAAGGCTCCTTTGCCGAAGATCACGAAATACCAGATGGAGAACCTGCTCGAAGGTGTGAAGTACAATCCGGCTGACGTCGGCCCGGGCACGCTGCTGTATGTCAGCAGTTGCGTGACATGTCATGGCGTGCCGGGGGTCGACAAGGGCGGCAACGTCCGCAATCTCGGCTATGTCGGCGCCGAGACCATCGCGAACCTGAAGAACTTCGTGTTCAAGGGGCCGCATATGGACAAGGGCATGCCGGACTTCACCGGGAAGCTGAGTGAGGACGATGTGGTCAAGATCATCGCCTTCATTCAAGGAACGGCTGACGCGGTTCGTCCTCCGAAGAAGTGATGAGAGTGCCTCTGGCGCGTGGCGGAAGTCATTTCGGCTTCCGCTGCGCGCCTTCTCCGTGTTGAAGCGGGTTGCACGGTGACCCGGTCTCACCTATTGAAGCCGGTATGCGCTTTTGGCCCGGCTCCAGGGAGCATCGGATTTCGATTCCGAGGGGCTGGGCCGAATTTGTCGGCGCGCCAGCAATTCCTTGAACCCCGATGTCGAAAAGCCCTTCCTCTGACCGCAACAAGCCGCCTCCGCCAGCGCTCGCAAAGGCGATGCTGGCTTTGCAGATGCAGCAGTTTGGGGACGCTGAACAACTCGCGTCGCAAGTCTTGAAATCAGACCGCGGCAATACGTTTGCTGCGGAAGTTTTGGGGCGCGCCCTGTTGGCGCAAAGCCGCCTCGAGGATGCGATCGGGCATCTGTCGAAATTTGTGCGCAGAACCGGCGAGCCTTCAATCGAAACGCTGCTTGCAGGCATGTTTGCTGCTGCCGGCCGCAGCGAGGAAGCGCTGGATCAGCTTCGCCGTGCTGTCGGCCGGCGGCCGCCTTACTTACCGGCTTTTGCCGAGCTTGCACTCCAGTTGCGCAAGGGCGGACAGTTTGACGAGGCGCTGACGGTCGCGGAAAGCGGGCTGGCATTCGAGCCGCATTCCGCCGATTTGCAGCTTGCGCTCGGATATGTTCTGGCAGAGCGCAACGAGCGTGACCGGGCGCTGGCGATATTCGCTCAGGTCCATGCAGCACATCCGGCGCATCACGACGCGTTGCTCGCTCTCGCGGCGGCTGTGATTTGGAGCGGCGATTACGAACGGGCTGCAGGTCTCTACCGTCGCGCACTTGCTATCAAGCCGCTGGACGATACGCGCATACGCCTCGCGAAATGCCTGCTTGAACTGCGGCAGCGGGAGGAAGCGGAAGCGCTCTTCCGCTCGGCTGCCCACGGGACGGGCAAAATGGCTGCTCCCGCGGTCATAGGAATGGTATCAGCGTCGCATGGACGAATCTTTCTGCGGCCGAGCGCAGCGCTGGATTTCCTGCGTATCCGAAGCGGGTGACGCCGATCAGGCCCGGAATTTCCGGCGGTAGACGCCGGTTTCTCGCGACATCAGGCCGACGAGATCGTGCGTACGTTGCGTGTCCTCGTCTGTGAAGACCGCAGTTTGCAAATTCCATTTCTGCCGCTTCACCGGGAAGCATTGGGCGATCGGTGTGCCTTTCGGCAGCACGCCGCTGAAATTCGCGTCGCGCCATCGCGTCGGAAAGTGAATCCAGCCGTCGCGGTAGTTGTCGCAATCGACCCATCCCGTCAGCGTCGTGAACGGCAAGTCGAACCTATTGACCGGATGCGTGAAGAGCAGGGAGTAGCCTTCCGGCGCTTCAATGGTCCAGAGGTTGTGAAACTTGATCACGAACCGGTCGGACTCGAAAAGCGGTGTGCCGGTCAGTTGCGTGCTGTCATGCAACCCGATGGGCGAACGAGGAAAGTTCACCGTGCTGCACGGCGGCAGATCGTTATCCCATGAAAATTCACCGTTCTCTACCTTGATATCGCAGAGCAGAGGGATCAGAAAACCCGACGTCATCGCGTCGACGAATGGCGGGCAGCGCTTCACGGTGTCGTTCTGGCCCCCCATGATTTCGCTGGAGACCTCCTGAGGCATGGTGCGCAGCCATTCCGGCAGACCCTGGGCCGCAGGGATCGGCGGCGGCAACAGACCTTCGAGTTCTTTCGGGCAGCGAAATGTAAGCAACGGCGAGGTGTCGGGCGAGGGCATAACAGCAGCAAATCTCGGGAACGAGAACGGGAATGGGTGAGGCGCGATGTTTGACTTTATCATGTACATGGCCCGCTCGCTACTTTTCTACCGTCGCATCCCGGGCCGGCGACAAGCGTTTAAATTCATATGCGTACGAACGAACCCCAACCGGGGCCATCTGCCCGCGCGTCATCCTTAACGAAATTCCAACACAACAAAGCCAAAGTTGGGTTTCATCAGTTTCGACCGGTTCGACGTCAGGCTATACTTCCGGCATGCGATTTTGGGTTCCAGCCACGATTTTGATCGCGTTGAGCGGTCCTGCGCATGCGGACCTGCGCATCACCCGTGACCATGGCGGCTACGTCGAGGAGTACAAGGCGAAGTATGCGCGCATCCGGGCAAAGGGTGAGCGCGTTATCATCGACGGCATCTGCAACTCGGCCTGTACGATGGTGTTCGGTATCGTGCCGCTGAACAAGATTTGCGTCACGCCGCGTGCCAGCCTTGGATTCCATCTGGCTTATTATGACAAGTCCTGGACCTTCGGCATCAAGGTCAACAGCAGCGAGGGGACATCGGATCTGATGTCCTATTATCCGCCGTCCGTGAAATCGTGGATCAGCCGCAACGGCGGCCTCACCAACGAGATGAAGAAGATCAAGAACGGCGCCGATCTCTGGCGCATCGTCGATCCTTGCCCGGAAGAATTTTTCTGAGCTTCGCGCGCGCTCTCTCAGGCCGTTCCGCACGATTTCCCGCCTTGTCTCGCACTCTCTCTCCGGCCGTCCCGGCGAAAGCGGGGACCCATACTCCCTGAGCGGTCGATTTAAGGGAGATGCTGGAGCAGCTTTCTCGCAGTCATCACATTGTTCGGTGGTTATGGGTCCCGGCCGGCGCCGGGACGACGTCGCATGGTGAAGCAGATTACGTGCAATTCGTTATGCGGACCGGGCCTCTTCTAGAACGTCACGACGCCACGGATGGACTGGCCGGACTTCATCAGATCGAACGCCTTGTTGATGTCATTAAGCGGCATCACATGGGTAATCATCGGGTCGATCTGAATCTTGCCCTGCATGTACCAGTCAACGATTTTCGGCACGTCCGTGCGCCCGCGGGCGCCGCCGAAGGCGGTGCCTTTCCAGACGCGCCCGGTGACAAGCTGGAACGGACGTGTCGCGATCTCCGCGCCCGAGGGCGCAACGCCGATGACGATGGATTGCCCCCAGCCGCGATGGCAGGCTTCCAGCGCCTGACGCATCACCGTGACATTGCCGGTGCAGTCGAAGGTATAGTCCGCGCCGCCGATCTGGTCTTCTTTCGTCTTCGTCATGTTGACGAGGTGAGCGACCAGGTCCTTGCCGACCTCGGTCGGATTGACGAAATGCGTCATGCCGAAGCGCTCGCCCCAGGCCTTGCGGTCGTTGTTGATATCGACGCCGATGATCATGTCAGCGCCGGCGAGGCGCAGGCCCTGCAGCACGTTCAGTCCGATGCCACCAAGGCCGAACACGATCGCTTTAGCGCCTTGCTCGACCTTGGCGGTGTTTATCACCGCGCCGATGCCGGTGGTGACGCCGCAGCCGATGTAGCAGACCTTGTCGAACGGCGCGTCCTCGCGGATTTTCGCCACCGCGATCTCCGGCAACACGGTGTAGTTCGCGAAGGTCGAGGTGCCCATGTAGTGGTGGATTGGCTTGCCGCCGAGTGAGAAACGCGACGTGCCATCCGGCATCAGACCCTGACCTTGCGTGGCGCGGATCGCGGTGCACAGGTTGGTCTTGCGCGACAGGCAGGACGGGCACTGGCGGCATTCCGGCGTGTATAGCGGAATGACATGATCGCCTTTCTTGACGCTAGTGACGCCACGGCCAACATCGACCACGACGCCCGCGCCCTCATGACCGAGAATGGCCGGGAACAGGCCTTCCGGATCGGCGCCTGACAACGTGAACTCGTCGGTGTGGCACACGCCGGTCGCCTTGATCTCGACCATCACCTCGCCCTCGCGGGGGCCTTCCAGTTGAACGGTGGTGATCTCCAGCGGTTGACCGGCTGCGGTGGCGACGGCGGCACGAACATCCATGAAATGAACCCTTTTGTTTCGGTCTGCGTTTTTTGAACGTGCAGCCCGGCATATTTGTCGATTGCCCGACACCATAGGATCGGGCAAGCAGATGCGCAAATGAGTACATCGCCTCCTCAAGCGACATTCGATTCAATCGCCGCGCGCGCCGCGCCGGCGGTCTTTGTCGTGCTGTGGAGCACGGGATTCATCGGCACCAAGTATGTGCTGGCGGGGGCCGAACCACTGACCTATCTCGCGGTGCGCATGGTCCTTGCAGCCGTGCTGATGGGGCTGATCGCCGCCGTCTCCCGTGCGTCATGGCCGAAAGGCGCCGATATTTTTCACAGTGCGGTGTCCGGATTGCTGGTGCACGGCTTTTATCTCGGCGGAACGGCGGTCGCGATTTTCCACTCCGTTCCGGCGGGATTGTCGGCGCTGATCCCGGGCTTGCAGCCGATCCTCACATCCACACTGGCGAACCGCTGGCTGGGCGAGCGCGTCACGCCGCTGCAATGGACCGGCTTGCTGATGGGGCTTGCAGGCACGCTGATCGTTCTGCACGGCCGCTCGATGGAAGGCGAGGCGGGCTGGGGCTGGCTTGCGACCGGTGTCGCGCTGGTCAGCATCACGCTCGGCACGCTTTATCAAAAGCGCTATTGCAGCCAAATCGACTGGCGTTCGGGCAACGCGATCCAGTTTCTATCCGCGGCTGCGCTGTTCGCGCTTGGCGCGTGGCTGTTCGAGACGCGGGTGATCGTCTGGAATCGCGAATTCGTGCTCAGTCTGGCTTGGCTGGTCGTGGTGCTCTCGATCGGGTCGATCGGATTGCTTTACTGGCTGATCCGCCACTCCGCCGCGACACAGGTGGCGAGCCTGTTCTATCTCGTGCCCAGCGTCACGGCGCTGATGGCCTATCTGCTGTTCGACGAGCGGCTGGATTGGCTCTCCATCGCCGGCATGGTGATCTGCGCGGCGGCAGTGCTGCTGGTGAACAAGAGCACGGCGAAGGCGCGAGGTTAGGATCCTCGCGTTTTGGCGTAGGCCGCAAGCGCACGGGCGCGGGCGGCCTTGTGATCGACCATCGGCTCCGGATAGGTCTTGCCGAGGGTGACACCGGCGGCGGCCAACTCCATCGGCGTGGCTTCCCATGGCTGATGAATCAGTTTGGCCGGAAGGCGCGCCAGTTCCGGCACCCATTTTGAGACATAGGCACCGTCCGGATCGAACTTCTCGCCCTGCAGGACCGGGTTGAACACGCGGAAGTAGGGCGCGGCGTCCGCACCCGAGCCCGCCACCCATTGCCAACTTGCCGGATTGCTGCCGGGATCGGCGTCGACCAGCGTGTCCCAGAACCATTTTTCGCCGTGCCGCCAGTCGATCAGCAGGTGCTTGACCAGAAACGACGCCACCACCATGCGCACGCGGTTATGCATCACGCCGGTGTGCCAGAGTTCGCGCATGCCCGCGTCGACAATCGGGTAGCCGGTCCGGCCGCGCTGCCAGGCGCGCAGCGCTTTGGCGTCCCGCCACCAGGGAAACGCATCGAACGATGATTGCAGATTCGTTTCGGCGAGATCTGGAAGATCGAACAGCAGGTGACGCGAGAACTCGCGCCAGCCGAGTTCGCTCAGAAATTTCCCAACATCGCTGGCGATGGCCGGCCTTTGCGCTGCGGCGAAATTCGCGGCATGCCAGATTTGCCGGGGGCTGATTTCACCGAACCGCAGATGCGGCGACAGGCGCGAGGTGCCGTCGCGATCCGGCCGGTCGCGCAGGGCTGCGTAACCCTTGATGCCGGTTTCCAGAAAATCGTGAAGCCGCGCCTGCGCGGCGCTTTCACCGGGCGTCCACGTGTCACGCAAACCGCCGGCCCAGTCGGGATGCTTCGGTTCAAGAGTCCATGAGGCGAGGTCGTCACTCGCAACTTCGGGGCCGGGCTTGAGCTTTTTCGGTACGGGCAGGGCCGGCGGCGGATCGCCAAGACTGAGGACCCGCTTCCAGAACGGCGTAAACACGCGCAGGCCCCGGCCTTCCTTGTTGCGGAGGCTTGCAGGCTTCACCAGCAGGTCGCCTGGAAAACTTCGCGCCTGAACGCGGATTTCCTTGAGTGCCGCCGTCACGTCGCGTTCCACGGCGGATTGGCTGGGGACATCGCTCTCGATCCAGTGAACACTTGAAGCCTCGATCTCCTGCGCGAGATCGGAAATGACGCGGGCTGCTGCGCCCTTGCGCAGCACGAGAGTCTGTCCGCGGGCGGCGAGATTGGTCTGCAGGTTTCTCAGCGATTGCGCGAGCCACCATCGCGACGCACTGCCGAGCGTGCGTCCACGTGGCGGCCGTAGCGAAGGGCTTTCTCCGTCGAGCACATAGAGCAACACCAAGGGAGCAACTGTCTCCGCCGCGGCGTGCAACGCCGGATGGTCGGACAGGCGCAGATCGTCGCGGAACCAGACAATGACGGGTGGGGCAGACGAACTCGTCATCAGTGGTTGCGATCCTTCTTTTTTCGCCGCGGCCGATCGCCTAGCGAACAGTTAATGAAACGGTAAACATAAACTGTCAGTGTGTCTCGATTTTTATCGGAACGCTTTGAAAGGGCGATGCGATGGCATTCGGCTTCGGGAAGAAATCTCCTGATTTTCTGAAGTTCAAATTGGGTGCGAAAGCCACGATTTGCGCGGCGCTGCTAATTGCGATCACCACTTCGATGGTGGTGGGCGCGGCCTACTGGTCGTTGAGCAGGGAGTTCGAGGCACGCGGCAAGTCGGATATCGAAACCAGTCTGCGCACACTGGCGCTGGCTTTCGCCGAAACCGCGCCCGATGCCAAGGTCGTCATCAAGGATGGCAGCGTCAGCCGCGCCGAGATTCCGGCGATGCCCGCGTTCAAAGATCATGCGACGGTGGATCGCGCCGTTTCCTATGTCGGCGGCAACGCGACCATTTTTGTCTATGACGATGCGAGCAAGGACTTCATCCGCCGCACGACGAACGTCAAGAAAGAGAACGGCGACCGCGCCGTTGGAACAAAGCTGGCGCCGGATCATCCGGCGCAGGCGATCGTGCGGGCCGGTCAGGCCTACAAGGGACCGGCGGTCCTGTTCGGCAAGAGCTTCATGACGGCGTATCAGCCGGTCTTCGATACGGCGGGGAAGGTCGTGGGCATTCTCTATGTCGGAATTCCGACAGACCCGCTCGACGCGATGCTTCTTCATGCCATGACGATGATGGTGGCCGCCGCCGTTATCGGTGCGTTGCTGGTTCTCGGCCTGACAATACTGCTGGTTCGCAGCGTCACACGTCCGCTGCGGTCCGTCACCGATACGCTGACCTCGCTTGCGGAAGGCAACCCCAACGTCGCGATAGCGCACGTGGACCGGTACGACGAGATTGGTTCGATCGCCCGCACCATCGGGGTGTTCAAGTCGAACTCGCTGGAACGCCGCCGCCTCGAAGCGGAACGAAAGAGCGCCGAGGCGGAATCCGCCGAGAGACGAAAAGCCGAATTGAGAAACTTCGTGGATGAATTCCAGTCCAACGTCGGCGGCATCGTCAAGAAGGTGCTTCATTCATCCGGCGAGTTCGAGAACGCGGCGCGAAATCTCACAGGAACCGCACGCAGCACGGCGCACCTGTCCCAGGCCTCGGCCAGCGCCTCGACACAGGCCTCGGAGCACGTGCGCAACGCCGCGGCCGCGTCGGAGGAACTCACCAGTTCCATCGCGGAAATCAACCGCAGGGTTCAGGAATCCAACGGGATTACCTCCAGCGCGGTGAAGCAGGCGGCCGCGACCGACGAGCGGATCGCGGAACTGTCGCGTGCGGGTGATCGTATCGGCGATGTCGTCAAGCTTATCACCTCGATCGCCGAGCAGACCAATCTGCTTGCGCTCAACGCGACCATCGAGGCGGCGCGGGCAGGCGAGGCAGGCCGCGGCTTTGCGGTGGTCGCACAGGAGGTGAAGAACCTCGCAGGTCAGACAGCGAAAGCCACCGACGAAATCAGCAGCCATATCGTCAACATGCAGTCGGCGACGCAGGAGTCGGTGTCCGCGATCAAGGCAATCGGGCAGACCATCGAGCAGATCAGCGATATTGCCACGTCCATCGCCGCGGCGGTGGAGCAGCAGGGCGCGGCCACCCAGGAAATCGCCAGAAGCGTTCAGGCGGCCGCAAGCGTCACCAGCGAAGTCGCGGCCAACGTCGGACAGGTCGCCGATGGCGCGAGGCAGACGGGGGAGACGTCGGACGGTATCCTCGTCTCGGCACAGGCCCTCAGTGCCGAAAGCCTCCACCTTCAGGCTGAGGTCGAGCGCTTCCTCAATGACGTCCGGGCGGCCTGATCGGCCAAGCCCTTCGTCAGCGAAAAAGAAAAAGGGGACGCGGCTGCGTCCCCCTTTCTGAGCCGTGAAACGCAGTCACTTGGGCTGCGGCACGATCCGGATGTAAGGCTTCGGCGATTTCCAGCCGCCGGGATAGATCGTCTTCGCTTCGTCGTCGGTGACGGAACCGGCGATGATGACGTCTTCGCCCTGTTTCCAGTCGGCAGGGGTCGCGACCCGATGTTTGGCGGTGAGCTGCAGCGAGTCGATCACGCGCAGGATCTCGTCGAAGTTACGTCCGGTGGTCATCGGGTAGACCAGAACCAGTTTGACCTTCTTGTCCGGCCCAATGATGAAGACGGTCCGCACCGTAGCGTTGTCCGCGGCCGTGCGGCCATCGGCCCCGCCGGCGGTATCCGCCGGGAGCATGTTGTAGAGCTTGGCCACCTTGAGGTCGGTGTCGCCGATCATCGGATAGTTCGGCGCATAGCCCTGGGTTTCCTTGATGTCCTCGCCCCATTTCGCGTGACGGTCCACGGGATCGACGCTGATCCCCATCAGCTTGACGCCGCGCTTGTCGAATTCCGGCTTCAGGCGGGCGAGGGTGCCGAGCTCGGTGGTGCAGACCGGGGTGAAGTCCTTCGGGTGGGAGAACAGCAGGGCCCAGCTATTGCCGATCCAGTCATGGAAATGCACGCGCCCTTCGGTGGTGTCGGCCTCGAAATCGGGGGCCACCGCGCCAATCTGGATGGTCATGAATCTGCCTCATGTTCTTAGAGTTTCTAGGAAATTTGGTGCCTGACCCTACATCGCGGCCAGCCTTTGGGCGAGAGGGGTGGCAAAAACGACAAGTTCTTTCCCGGCGCGCAAGGGTTTGCAGCAGGCTCTGCTCTTTTTGAGCGGATGACTGAAAATTCATCCCCGGCGCCCTGCGCGCTCACTTTTTTGCAATGCCTCGAATTTGTCTTTGATGCGCCGCAACGCCGCCGGTTCCCGTTGTCATGGATGAACCTCGCGGGCGGTCAGTGCGACCAATCCGCAACCATAAGGAAAAGAAGCGGCACCCGAATCGCTTTCTTAATGCTTCGTTTACGTCCGCGTGAAAATGCTGCGGGACACAACAAGAGAATAGTAACATGACGTCCGCTCAGATCATCTCCAATGCACCCCTTTCCGACCTGATCCGGAAAATCGAAACCGGCCTCACCGCAGACCGCGATGTCTCGGCTCACGCGCTTGCTTTTGTGCGCGATGGCGTGATTACAGGTGAGGGGCCGACCACCACGGGCCGGATTCATTTCTCCCGCGCGCTGGACGCCGCCGATGCCGCCTGGTGCGCGCGCATTCTCAATGCCGCCGCCAACACCAACGAGCCGGTCAGCCGCGCTGAAGCCGAAACGCTGTTCGAGATCAACCGCGCCGCGAGCGAGCGCACTGACGACGGTCTGTTCGACGATCTGTTCGCCAAGGCTATCGTCCATCATGCCGCCGCGGCCTCCGGGCTGCCGGTGCCGCCGCGTTCGGTGGCGCTGTCGCCTGAAACCGCGATCGAAAGCTGGGCGCCGACCACGGCGGTCGGCGTCAATATCGAAGTGCTGGAATGGATCGCCAGCCAGATGCGCGGCACCCGCCGCAACAATCGCGCGCTGATGCGGCTGGTCGCGACCCTGATCGGCGCGGCGACCCTGCCGCTCGCTCATACGCTGCCAAACGTTTTCGACCTCGGTATGTAAGGTTTTACGAAAGCAGCAGGCGCTATCTGGCGCCTGCCGTTTTCACTGTCTCGGGCAAACCGACGGTGCGCCCTGGAAATCCCGCCGCATCGAAATAGCGCTGGTCCAGCACCCGCTGGAATTGCAGCACCGTCCGCAGGCCATTGGCGGCGGGCTTGCCGGCGATCGTGCCGGTGTATCCCTTCGGCGTGACGCCGTTCGGCATGGCTTCCGTCATCACGCGTCCGATCAGTGAACCCTTCGCCTTGCGCTTGAGGCCGAGCAGGTGGGCCGCGGTGATTCCGACATCGGCATTGCTCACCGGCAGTTCGCTGACAAAGCCGGCTTTGAAATCCGGACCGATGGCGGCCATGAAGTTCATGGTGTCGCCGCGGCTAAAACTGCCATGCATGCCCTGGCCCTGCCGCAGAATGGTATCGGCAATCAAGACGGAGCAAAGTGTCGGCTCGTCACACCCTTTTGAGTAGGAGCGGAAATTGACCACGATGGCCGGATGCGGCGTCACGGCCCTGCCCTTCAGATTGAGCAGCGAGAGGGGCAGTGTGCCGGGAAAACGCCCGAGACTGTCGTCGACGAAAATGCCGCTCACATAGTCCTGCGCGAGCAGCGCCTTGACCGTGCGGCCCGCCAGCTTGCGGTCCTTGTTCGGGACATAGATCAGATCCGATCCGCCGTTGGCGGCGACGACGAGATCGGGCTTGAGCGGGTCCTTGCCAAGAAGGCCGTTGCCGGCCCTTGGATACTCATTCGCGCCCACCGGCGCATTCTTGTTGTTCGGGGCGAACAGCGGCAGGTCGAGCGCTTTGGCGAGATCGAGCGCGAGGAAACCAAGGGGAAGAAAGCCGTCCGGCGTGTCGGGATAGGTATTCTTCACCGTCGAACTGGTCTTGCTCTCCTTGGAGATGGTCGAGAAGCCGTGATCGGCGGACACGATGATGTTGGTCGTGGCGGCGAGGCCGAGATCGTCCAGCGCCTTGCGCAGTTGCGCGAGGTTGTTGTCGGCATTCTTGATGGCCGCGAGTGACGTAGGGCCGTTGATGCCCGGAACCACGCTGTTGAGGCTGTCGCCCTGATTGTGCTGCGTGCCGTCGGGATCGCGTGACCAGAACACCAGCACGAAGGGCTTGTTGCGGGCCTTGAACATCGGCAGCACGACCTTGCTCGCGACATCCGCGAAGTAGTCCTGCTGCCTGGTGTTGGCGACCGTTGTTCCCGGCGTTGTGGAATTGCCCGCCTTGCCGTTGTCGCCGCGTGCCGGCGCGGCATCCGGAAGACTGGCCGCGGCGAGCGCCGCTTTCATTTCGCCGGACAGGGGAATCCCGATCAGCTTGCCGTCCTTCTCGGTCGCGCCGGTCTGGTCGTCGATGGTGATGGTCTTGGTGCCGGTGCGCTCGGTGTGGTCGAACAGCAGCGTCGGGCCGACCTTGCCGATGGCGGCGGTACTGAATCCGGCCTCGCGCGCGGCCTTGAGCAGGGTCTCCTCGTTGAGGTAGTCGCCGTTGAACTGCTCGTTGACCTCACGCAGAATCTGGTCGTGCTCGATGAAGGGCACCACCGTGCCGGCCTGGCTCGCGACCGAGGTGACCGGTTTGCCCGTATAGATCGAGTTGCTGAAGGTGCCGGTGTCGCCAAGGTAGTGGCCGGTAGACATGCCCGAGGCGTTGGCCATGGTGAAGGTCGGGAACAGCGAATGGGGGTTCTTGAAATTGACCCCCTTGTCGCGCAGGGCGGCCATGGCCGGGGCGGTTTCCGGGGTCACCTTGAGCGCCCGCAACCCGTCGGGGATAAACAAAATCAGGTTGCGGGGCTGGCTGTTTTGGGCGAAAGCCGGTGCGGCGAAGCTGGCGGACGACAAGGCCAGAAAACCGAAGCAAAAGAACGAAATGGAGCGGCGCATGGGAGACTCGCTTTCGGAATTTGCCGCTCAGGGCAGCTATGCCGGGCGGTAGCTTGGTGTAGTTTCTGTCGGCGACAGAATTGTTACAACCGGTCCCGCATGCCAGATTGCGGCTCAGGGTCGCTTGGCCCGCTCCCGCCGTTACTTAAGGTCCAGATCACTCCATGTTCAAAAAGATACTGATCGCCAATCGCGGCGAAATCGCTTGCCGGGTCATCAAGACCGCGCGCCGGATGGGCATCAAGACGGTCGCCGTCTATTCGGAAGCCGACCGCGACGCGCTTCATGTCGAGATGGCCGACGAGGCCGTCTTCATCGGGCCGCCACAGGCTGCCGAGAGCTACCTCGTCATGGACAAGATCGTCGAGGCCTGCCGCAAGACCGGCGCCGAGGCGGTGCATCCGGGCTACGGCTTTCTGTCCGAGCGCGAGGCGTTCCCGCGCGCCCTCGCAGCCGCCGGGGTGGTGTTCATCGGACCCAATCCCGACGCCATCGCCGCCATGGGCGACAAGATCGAATCCAAGAAGGCGGCGGCCAAGGCCAAGGTCTCGACCGTGCCCGGTTTCCTCGGCGTGATCGAGGACGGCAAGCATGCCGTGAAGATCGCCGACGAGATCGGCTATCCGGTGATGATCAAGGCCTCCGCCGGCGGCGGCGGCAAGGGCATGCGCATTGCCCATTCGAGGGCCGAGGTCGAGGAAGGCTTCAACCTCGCCAAGGCCGAAGCCAAGGCCTCGTTCGGCGACGACCGCGTCTTCGTCGAGAAATTCATCGTCGATCCGCGCCACATCGAAATCCAGGTGCTGGGCGACAAGCATGGCAACGTGATCTATCTCGGTGAGCGCGAATGCTCGATCCAGCGCCGCAATCAGAAAGTCATCGAGGAGGCGCCAAGCCCGCTGCTCGATGAAGCCACCCGCCGCAAGATGGGCGAGCAGGCCGTCGCGCTGGCCAAGGCCGTGAACTACGATTCAGCCGGAACGGTGGAATTCGTCGCGGGGCAGGACAAGAGCTTCTACTTCCTCGAAATGAACACCCGCCTTCAGGTCGAGCATCCGGTGACCGAACTCATTACCGGCATCGACCTTGTGGAACAGATGATCCGCGTTGCAGCGGGCGAGAAACTCGCGCTGGCGCAAAAGGACGTGACGCTCACCGGCTGGGCCGTCGAGTCCCGCGTCTATGCCGAAGATCCGTTCCGCAACTTCCTGCCGTCCATCGGCCGGCTGGTGAAGTATCGCCCGCCAGCGGAGAGCAAGGTGGACGACATCACCGTGCGCAACGACACCGGCGTGCAGGAAGGCGGCGAAATCTCGATCTACTACGATCCGATGATCGCCAAGCTGGTGACCCACGCCTCATCGCGCGCCGCCGCCATCGAGGCGCAGTCGCAGGCGCTGGATGCCTTCTATGTCGACGGCATCCGCCACAACATACCGTTCCTTTCGGCACTGATGAATCATCCGCGCTGGCGTGAGGGCAATCTCTCCACTGGCTTCATCGCCGAGGAGTTTCCGGGCGGCTTCACGGCGCGCGCGCCGGAAGGCGACATCGCGAGCAGCATCGCGGCGATCGCGGCGGCGGTGGATCATGTGATCGGCGCGCGCAAGCGGCAGATTTCCGGCCAGATGCAGGGCCGGGCCGTGTCGCGCGAACGCCGCCGCGCGGTCTGGCTCGATCGCAACGAAGTTCTGCTAGAGGTCGCGCGCGAAGGCGACGACATCGCGGTTCGCCTGATCGGCGCGGATGGAAATGCCGGTCAGCCGGTGCTGTTGCGTTCGCATTGGAAGCCGGGCGATCCGGTCTGGTTCGGCACCATCGCCGGCCGGCCTGCGGTCGCGCAGGTCCGCCCGATGCCGAACGGATTCCGCATCGCGCATCAGGGCTTCGAGATTCCGGTGCAGGTTTATACCGAGACCGAAGCGGCAGCCGCACGACTGATGCCGGTGGTGTCCGCCGCCGACACCGGCAAGAAGGTGCTGTGCCCGATGCCGGGTCTGGTGATTTCCATCGCCGTGACCGAAGGGCAGGAGGTCAAGGCCGGCGAAACGCTGGCCGTGATCGAGGCGATGAAGATGCAGAACGTGCTGCGCGCCGAGCGAGATGGTGTGGTGAAGAAAGTCGCTGCGACACCGGGCGCGACGCTGGCGGTCGATGCGCTGATCCTCGAATTCGCCTGAGGCGTCCATGGTCCCGCAGGACAAGCGCGAAGCGTTCCGGGCCATCCTGTCGGGCAAGGATGTCATCAGGCCGGGATCGGTGTACGATCCGATCTCGGCGCGGATCGCGGAGGATGTCGGCTTCGAGCTTGGCCTGTTCGGCGGCTCGGCGGCGTCGCTGACGATTCTGGGCGATCCGGACCTGTTGCTGATCACGCTCTCCGAACTGGCCGAGCAGGTGCGGCGCATCTGCCGCGCCGGAAACATACCGGTGCTGGTCGATGCCGATCACGGCTATGGCAATGCGCTCAATGTCCGCCGCACGGTGCAGGAGCTTGAAGCCGCCGGCGCAGCGGGCCTCACCATTGAGGATACGTTGCTGCCGCAGGCCTACGGGCAGGCCAAGCCGCAGGTGATTTCTATCGACGAAGGCGTTGGCAAGATGAAGGCCGCGCTCAGTGGCCGCTCCGATCTGTCGCTGGTGATCGTCGGGCGCACCGGTGCGGCGTCGATCACCAGTATTGATGACGCGGTGGCGCGCGCGAAGGCTTATGAGGCAACCGGCGTGGATGCGCTGTTCTTCACCGGCCTGAAGACCCGCACCGAATTGCAGGCGATTGCGGCTGCGACCAAGCTGCCGATCATCATGGGCAGCGCGGACGGCGAACTCGCCGATACCGCATTTCTTGCCAGCCAGCGCGTGCGGGTCGCCAATCAGGGACACGCGCCGATCGCCGCCGCAACACAGGCGGTCTATGAGACGTTGAAGGCATTACGCGACGGCACGTCACCAAAAGAACTCAAAGGATTGCCATCGAGCGATCTGACAAACCGGGTCATGCGCGAGGCTGATGCGAAAGCGCGCATCGCGGAGTTTCTGGGGTTGAAGAAGTAACGCCATACAGGTGCTGCGATGGCCGATGTCATCCGCCACATCATCTTGAGAGGCAAGGTGCAGGGCGTCGGCTATCGCGGATGGCTTGCGGGTGAGGCGGAGGCGCGCGGACTTTCGGGCTGGGCGCGCAACCGCAGGGACGGCACGGTGGAAGCGGTGCTTTCCGGATCGGATGACGCCGTCGCCGCGCTGATCGCAAAATGCCAGCACGGTCCCGGCATGGCGCGTGTCTCGGGCATCGACAATCAGCCCACGACAGAGGACATGTTGAGGCTGCGCGGCGCGGGCGAAATGTTTTCCGTTCTGCCGACCGTGTGAAAACGCGGGCTACCTTGCAGCTTCCTTGCGGAATGTCGCTGCGAGAATCCGCAGCGCCGCACGCTTCGATGCATCGCTGACGCGCGAATAGAGCATCACTTTCGATGCGGGGAGGCGCGGCAATTCAAGTACCGGTCCGACATCGACCATGCCCGCGGGCGCGATCCGCTTCGCGAGCGGCGCGACGGCCAGTCCGGCAGCGGCGGCTGCCACGACCGCGCTGACGCCGCCCCCGATGAAGGCTTCGGTCCATTTGAGCCGCGCCTTGTCGAGCGCGCGAACCGCCATTGCGCGCACGCCGCAGGGCGCGGCGAGGGCAGCAACACGCAGCGTTTCGCCCTTGCTCCAGCGGAACGACGGCGATGCGAACCAGCCGAAGCTGTCGGTGCAGAGGACTTCACCGCCGCGCCGGCTGCCTTCCTGACGCACCACAACAGCATCGAGGCCGCCGCCATCGAACGCATCGAGCAGTGTGCGCGAGAAGTCGATGGTGACGGCCAGCGTCAGCGACGGCGATGCATCATTCAGCTTTTCCAGAATGGGGACAAGTTCAGGACCGGCGGCGTGATCGCTGATGCCGAGCGTCAGTTGTTGAACGATCGGTGCCGATCCCGACAGCGCCCGGTCGTGAGCCGTCATCAAGGCGCGGGCGTGATCCTGAAATGCCGTGCCGTCCGCGGTGAGACGGACCGCGCGGGGCGAACGTTCCACCAGACGCTTTCCGAGTACGGCCTCCAGCCGTTGCAGCTTCATGCTGACGCCAGCCTGGGTCGTGCCGAGCGCCTCGGCGGCGCGGGTGAAGCTGTGCAAGTCGGCCACCAGCAGGAAGGCCTGAACGGTTGGAATATCCAGTGTGGTCATTTCATCATCACATATCGTTATAGCTGAAATATACAGCCATAAGATATCAATATCATGCAGAAAGGTCTAGCTTCCTGTCACGCGCTGACGCGCAAGACCAAGGAGACACGACCATGCCCCTCATTACAGTCCAGTACACCTCGCAACGTCAGGTTCCCAAGGCCGATATCGCGGCTTCCATCACGAAGCTCTCGGCGGATATCCTGCGCAAGGACCCCAATGTCACGGCGGTCATTGTGCAGTCCGTCGATCCGGCGGACTGGTTTGCCGGCGGGCGCTCGCTGGCCGACCAGAAGCTCGCCAGCGTCTGGGTCGACATCCACATCTCGGATGGCACCAACAGCAAGGACGAGAAGGCCGATTTCATCGCCGCCACCTTCAAGACGATGGATGACCTGCTGGGACCGCTGCACAAAGAGAGCTATATCTATGTGCACGACGCGCGCGCGGATGCCTACGGCTTCGGCGGGTTGACGCAGGAGCGCCGCTATATCGCCGGCAAGCTCGCGGTCGCGCCGCATAGCGCGGCGGCGTGACCGGTATGGTTATCCGTCATGGCCGGGGGACAGGCCCGGTCATGACGGCAACGGATGCCGAGGCATCTCAGGAAAGACTTTGATCGACGCCGATGTTCGGAGCGGCTTTCAGAATGCTGTTGCGTTGCGCCAGCGCCAGTTCGTAGTCCGGCTTGAGCGCGATGGCTGAATTGAAACTCGCAAGCGCGTCTTTCTGCCGCCCGAGATGCTTGAGCGCGACGCCTCGGTTGTAGTGAAGCATGGGCGCGGCGGGTTGCAGGTCGATCGCCCGCGCGATCTGGCGCTCCGCCGCTTCAAACCTGTGCTGCTGGAGAAGAAGGACGCCGAGAAGATACGCCGCCTCGGCTTGCTTCGGCTCGGATTCCAGAATGGTCCGATAGGCTTTCTCGGCTTCCGCGATCCGGCCGCGCTGGTGAAGGATCTTCGCCGTGGTGAGGTCGGCCGGCACGTTGCGGCGCTGGCTGGCGTCGAGCTTCCTGAGTAACCGTGCGGCCTCGGCGTGCCGCGGATCGGCTTCGAGAATCTGCCGGCAGGCGCGCGCCGCGCCATCAGGATCATCGTCCTTTTCCATCCGCACCGCGCGGGCAAAAACCACGGGCAGGCTCAGGGGTTCGAGCGCGCCGCGCAGGTTGCGCTGGTCCTGCGTGCCGACGCGCAGGCATTCGACCCGCCGTTCGATGCCGCCGAAATCGTACTTGTAGGGAAAGTCGCCGGTCTGCAGATCATAGACCTTGAAGCCGTTCTCGATGCCCCAGCGCACGCATTGCAGATGCAGCACAAAGCCGGGAGGCGGGCGCTTGATGCTCAGATCGCGGCCGTTGAGCAGGCTGATCAGCGACTTGTTCTTCCAGTCGATCAGGCTGGCCTGAATGCCGATGCGATGATCGCCTTGCCAGAGCATCGGCAGATACAGCGCGTTGTCAGCGAAACAGCAATGCAGCATGTTGCGGAAGTTCGCCATCATGCCGATGGGCAGGCGCGGATTGTAGCGCGCGGCGAGCTTTTCCGCCCATTGCAGTTCCCAGAATTTCAGCAATGCCTCGATGTCGTCTTCGATCGTATCGGGCGTAGGGGTTGTGATCCTGTAGCTACCGTCTTCCGCCTGTCGCAGCGCGGCGCGTGCATTTCGCCGCGCTTTCGCGTCGAGCCGCTCATGGAGGAAGGCATCCCAGCTCTCGGGCAGGTTCACATAAACGTAGATGTCGTGGTCGATGCCGTCGCCATCGTCCGGGCGCTGGACCTTCTCGGTGACGAAACCAGGCGAGGGAAATTGATTCAGGAAAACGGTGAGCCGTTCCGGCGATGCAAAGATGTTCTCCAGATGCAGCCGCGACCAGTTCAGTTGCTTCGTCCGGTCTGCAAAGGCGGTGATGGCACCTTTTTCAAACTGTGGATCACATATGAAACCGGTATAACCGGCGAAATAGCCGCCGCCGGTGCGCAATTCATTGCGGAAACTGCCGTCGCGGTTCTGTTCGGTGCGCAATTGCAGCGGGAAGAAACCGGCATAATCTGGCGAAGCAGCGTTGGCCTTCGCCGCGAGAATGATCCACTGGCAGCCGAGTTTCTCGAACCATCCGGCGATCCATGTCCATGACATGTAAAGCTGCGCTTCGGGGTCCGCCTGATACACAGCCTCCCAATTGCTCCGGATGCGGAGCAATGCGTCCCGGCTTGTGATGACATCCACATGCATGGCGTTGACCTTTGCTCGCAAGAGCGGCGGCACACGAATGAGCGGTGTCTGCGGACGATAGCGGTCTGTCTAAAATTCCCTGTGCATTTTCCGGATTGCGTCCCGATTACGCCACGGACGGCCAGCGCTGGCAAGGCAATACCGGGCCGGTCAGGCGCCGAAGACCTCTTCAAAGGCCTGTTTCAGGGCCACATCCACGTCATGCATCGTGACCGGCAGGCCGAGATCGACAAGGCTGGTGACACCATGGCGAGGGTCTTGCACGCCACAGGGGACAATTCCCGAGAAGTGCGACAGGTCTGGCTCGACGTTGATCGAAATGCCGTGAAGGCTGACCCAGCGCTTCAGACGCACGCCGATGGCTGCGATCTTGTCCTCGTGGGCCGGTCCTTTTTCGGGCCGCGCCACCCAGACGCCGACGCGGTCCTCCCGCCGTTCGCCGCGAACATTGAAGGCGGCGAGGGCGCGGATCGTGAACTGTTCGAGGCTGGCGACATAGGCGCGCACATCCGGGCGGCGGCGCTTGAGGTCGAGCATCAGATAGACCACCCGCTGGCCAGGACCGTGATAGGTGAACTGCCCGCCGCGGCCGGTGGCGAACACAGGAAAACGGGCGTCAATCAGATCGTCCGGCCGGGCGCTGGTGCCCGACGTATAGAGCGGCGGATGCTCCAGCAGCCAGACCAGTTCAGGGGCGTGACCGGCAGCGATGTCCGCGGCTCGGCGGTCCATGAGGTCCAGCGCGTCCTCATAGGCCACCGGCGAATCGGCCACGCGCCATTCGGCGGGAGGGCCGGATCGGGCGAAAAACGACGTCAAGACAGGGTCTTCGCGCCGAGCCTGAAGGACATTAACCATTAGGTAACCATAACCGTGGTGATGTGGCGTTATCGTTCATTTGTGGATGCGGAAGTCAAAGTGCCAACCCTCGATAACGTATCCGTCGATCTGATGGTGGTCCTCGGAACCACCTCGATGCCGATCCATCAGGTGATGCGGCTCAGCCGCGGCGCGATCATTGAACTGGATGCGACGGAGCAGGACGAGGTCAAGGTGCTGGCCAACAACTTGCCGGTCGCCAGCGGCGTTGTGGTGGTGAACCGCAATCGAATTGCGGTCGAAGTCAAGCAGATGCTGCCCCGGGCGCCCGACCACAGATAGTCCGCAAACCATTGGATAAAGCCCTGTTCTGGCTCTTGTCCGTCCAATCCTGATTTGTTACACGGGCGCCGTCGATCCGCTCGGGGCACGAATCCGGGGCCGGTCTTCTAGCGCTCGTGGCGGAATTGGTAGACGCGCTGCCTTGAGGTGGCAGTCCGTAACAGGGTGGGGGTTCGAGTCCCTCCGAGCGCACCACACCTCAAAAATCATTGAAATTGTTTGGTTTTCGGTCCCGGCTGGCATCTCTGCCGCTGGCGGCCGATGCGGTCCGGGCGCTTTGCTGTTCCCACCCGAAGGACCTCACCGCTTTCCGATGTTCCTCAGGAACACGCTTGCGTTTCTGTTGTTGGCAAGCCGGCAGGAAACAACAGGAGCGATTCATGAAGACGATGTTGGTTGCAGGGATTTGCGCGCTGGCTCTGACGGCGACAGGCGCAATGGCGCAGAATGCGGAAGGTCAGGGTGGCCAGCCGAGTGCGAAGTCCGGCGGCATGAAACCGGGGGCGGACGTGAAGGCAGGCGGCGGCGCGATGCGCAACAACAACTCGAACACGACCGGCATGTCGAAGCAGGATCGGGCAACGGTGCCGGGCTCATTGAACGCCGGTGGCACCTCCCAGTCGTCACCCAACACAACCCAGCCCGGAGCGAGCAAGCAGGGCAAGTGAGCCGAAGGTTTGCGGATTTGACGATCCGGAAAAGCTGCCCGGTTTGGCCGGGCGGCTTTTTCATTAGCGGATATTTGGACCGGGCGGCCCGTCGGTGCGGCTGCCGGTTTTGATCGGCTTGACGATGGGCGTGGGTATCACCTCGTTCCTGCGGACGGGATGAGGCTGGGGAAGCCGCGCGAGACTTTGCGTCTTCACCGCCGTCACTCCCATTGGCCGCGGTCCGTTGCCGTTGAAAGCGAGAGCCGATGAGGGATGCGGGATTAGCGCCGCCGCCCGTGCAGGCTGCTGCCGCGCCAGCCAGACCGAACGCATTGATCGCGAGGCATTGTGGAGCGGCGTCTCAACAGCGCCGAAGGCGAAGATCGCCGGTGCTTTCGCCGTGACCGCCGGACCGCTGATCCAGTGCGGGACCCACTGCGCAGGCTCGGTCGGTGTCCTGGGCCGATCCGGCGTTGCGGGCACGACATGAACAATTCTATACCCGCGCGCCTTGAGTTGCTGAAGGATTACGGGAAGGGCCGCCTGCGTGCGCGCCTGGATGTCGTGCAGCAGCAACACGCCTTTGCCTTTGGCTTCCAGTCGCGACAGCGCATAGTTGACCACCTGCGGTGAGGAAATGTGCCGCCAGTCGTCGGCGGGGAAATCTGCGCTCCATGTCATGAGGCCGCGCTTGCTGAGTTCTGCTTCGAGCAGGTCGCCCCGGCGCAGACCGGGAATGCGGAAGAACGGCGCAAGCTGTGACGGATCGCCAAGCGCGGCGGAAACATGGGCGATGCCGTCGTCGATCTCCGCGGTCATGCGCTCGGGCGGCAGCTTGCCGAAGAAGGTTGGGTGGTTCTCGCTGTGGGTGCCGATGGTGTGGCCCGCGTCACGGACCCGGCGCACATCCTGCGGAAATTCCTTCGCCATGCGCCCGACCATGAAGAAGGTCGCCTTGACGCATTCGGACGCCAGCGTCTGAAGCACGGCGTTGGTGTGCGCGGGAAGCGGTCCGTCATCGAATGTCAGAACGACCTCGTGGTCCTGGAGCGGCAGCGTCTCGCCGTACTGCATGGTGCCGATGCGCGGATGTTCTTTCGGATCCACGACAATGGTCCGCGACGTGCCAAGTGCGTTCGGATTGCCGGCGCAGGCCGTGGCATGAGCCGTCGATGGTGTCAGGCTCGTGGCTGCCGTGAGCAGGCCGATCGCCAGCAATGTCGTGCGATTGAGGGTGAGTGTTCGGCGCATGGAAAACCTGTGAGCAGGGCACACCGCCGATGGCTTACCGCCAGTGCTGTGAACGCCGGATTAATTCGCGCGGATCAGGCGCGATTGCGCGTTCATGGAGCTTTTGATCGTGCGGGGCGCGGCCAGATGAACGATCCTGTAGCCGTTCCGCCGCAGATACTGCAGGAAGGCGGGCAACATTTTGGCGGTCTGTGCCTTGGTGTCGTGGAAAAGGACAATCCCTTTCCCTTCATAGTCGAGCCGCTGGGTGATCAGGTTCAACTGCTGCTCCGGAGTCATCGGATTCCAGTCGCTGGCCCAGAGGTCGGCGCCGATGACCGCGATGCCGCGCGACTGCAGGCTGTTCAGCAAAGCGGGCGTCGACGCAAAGCCGGGAAAGCGGAAAAACGGTGTCGAAGGGACCGACGTCGCGACGCCATGCAGCGCCTTTTCATCGGCGGCGATCCCGCGATTGATCTCCTCAATCGCCTGTGCCTCGCCGATCCTGTCGAGCGGGCGGTGCGACCAGGTGTGATGACCGATGCTGTGGCCGCCGGCCGCAATCAATCTGACGATGCCCGGATTGGCTTCGGCATTCCGCCCGATCAGGAAGAACGTCGCCCGCACGCACTCGCTGGCGAGCGCAGCCAGAACCTTGGTGGTGGTTGCCGGGAAGGGGCCATCGTCGAAGGTCAGCACCACTTCCTTGTCCGCAAGCGGCAGCGTTTGCGGAAAGCTCTTGAGGCCGACGCGGGGAAATGCCTGCGGGTCGAGCGTCATGACACGCGAAGTGCCGAGCGCGTCCCTGCGCGGACAGTCGGCGGCGTGCGCTGCCGTCACGAACGCCGACGCCAGCAGCGCAAACATCACGGCTTTCGACGCGGTCATCACGGAAGAATCCTCAAAGGCACAGCGGTTCGGTTTCGCTGCACATTTAGCACCGGCTGTGCCGATGTCGATTGGCGGTAGGTGAAATGCACTGCAAATCAGGATTGTTTCTTGACATGAGGCGCGCTCATTCATCGGCGCCGGCGCGCCTCGTCACCGCCTGAAAAGTTAATGCTACCCGTTTCGGCATGGGTTCGATGCGTCAGCGCCGGGGCTTGTCATCTGTGTGCCTCATTGTCGCCATCCGTGCCGATAAAACACGCTTAGTCGCATGCCGCGAAACGCCTTGAGCCGCGCGGCTTCCTACACCTTCGCGATCCGGACTTTGCCCGATGCGGCCGTCCGTGACGCCAATTTCCGGAGCTAAAAATTTTGATCCGAACCATCACCGCCGTGGTGGCGCTGTGTGCGCTGTCATCGCTGGCCGAAGCGCGCGCCCGCGCACCGGCCGTTTCGCCCGAATGCAATGTCACCATGCCATGCATCGGTGTCGATAATCCCGTCCATGCCCGCCAGCGCAAACAGCGCCGCGCGGAGCCGGCGTTTTCCATGATGGAGCCGTCGCCGCGCCTGAGCCGCCGCCAGCAGCGCGCGCTTGAACGGGCGCAGCGCGCAACGTTTGAACCTGTCGCGCCGCGCACTGTTGCCTCGCGCGCTGCCGCTGCATCGGAAGGTTATTCCGCCGGCCTTGTCGGGCCGCTTGCCGCCAAGCTCGCATCGATTCAGGCGGCTTGTCCGGGCACGCATGCGATCTCCGGTGTCCGTCACACGCGCATCGCCGGAACGCGGCGCATGTCGCTTCATGCGCAGGGCAAGGCGGTGGACGTGCGCGGGCCTTATGGCTGCATCTACGCGCAGCTCAAGGGCTGGAGCGGCGGATATTCGACCGACGCCGGCCGCGTTCAGCACATCCACATTTCCTACGACGCCGGCGGCGGCCGTGAAATGGGGTTGCGCTTCGCGCACGGTGGCGGGCACCGGCGCCATTCGTGGCGCAACGCCTACGCGCGCATGCGGTAATCAAAATAGCGCCGTCCGGAACCTCAACTTTCCGGACGGCACGTCATCTTGTTAACCCGCGATTAACCACGCGGGCCGACCCTTCAGGATCACGGAGGGTTGCACATGCAGCGGCTACGGCTGAAGGCGGACGGGCGGATCGTCGAACTGCGTGACGGGCGGGAAGCACCGCTGGTCCCCGACATGCAGCACGCTGCACCGGCGGCACCGCAGGGGACTCCTGTTGTGCGGGATTTGCGCCTGCGCGCCAAACTGACCCAGGCTGAATTCGCCGCGCGCCTCGGCGTTCCTCTTGAGACCATCCGCAACTGGGAGCAGGGTAAGCGCTCGCCGCGCGGACCGGCCCGCGCGCTGCTGACAGTGATCGCGCGCGAACCCGAGATGGTTTTCGCAGCGCTCGCGCAGAGAGATTCGCCGCGCTGAGGCAGGACATGCAGACCGTCGAGGCAAATGGCGCCAGCATCCCGGCAATCGGCCTCGGGACGTGGGAGTTGCGCGGGCGCACCTGCGCGCGGCTTGTCGAGCAGGCGCTGCGGCTTGGCTATCGCCACATTGACACCGCGCAGATGTACGAGAACGAGCGCGAGGTCGGCGAGGGGGTGCGCGCCTCCGCCGTCAGGCGGCCGGATGTGTTCGTGACCACCAAGATCTGGACCACGCATTTCGCGCCGAACGATCTGCTTCGCTCAACGAAGGAAAGCCTCGTCCATCTGCGAATGAGCGAGGTCGATCTGCTGCTTCTGCACTGGCCGAATCCGCAGGTGCCGCTGGAAGAAACGCTCGGCGGACTCGCGGAAGCGCAACGACTGGGCCTGACGCGGCATATCGGCGTCTCGAATTTCACTGTGGCGCTGATCGAGGAGGCGGTTGCAAAGTCGCCTGCGCCGCTGGTCTGCAATCAGGTCGAGTATCATCCGTATCTGGACCAGGCCAGTGTTCTGACCGCATGCCGCGCGCACGATCTGGCGCTGGTGGCCTACAGCCCCGTCGCGAAGGGCCGCGTCAAGAACGCCGAGGTGCTGACGCGGATCGGCGCGCGCTATCGGAAGACGGCGGCGCAAATCTGCTTGCGCTGGCTGATCCAGCAGGGCGTCGTCGCCATTCCACGCACCTCTAAAATTGAACGCCTGTCGGAAAATCTCGAGATTTTCGATTTCAATCTGACCGACGAGGAGATGGGCGATATCTTTGCCATGGGAACGCGCGGGGGCCGCATTGTCGATTTTGGTTTTGCGCCGAAATGGGATTGAGGGTGGCTTGATCTTGCGGCGATGATCGCCCAATCAGAGGCAAGCATCCGAACCCGAAGGCCGCGCCGTCCGCATGTTTTTCAATCTTTCAAAAATAGCCGGCTTTTTCGTCGTGCCGTCCAACACGGTGGCGATCCTGTGTGCGCTTGGCGCGATCCTGCTGCTCACGCGCCTTCGCAAGGCGGGGGCGCGCATTCTCGCGCTCGGGATCCTGCTGCTGCTGGTGTGCGGATATTCCTCCTTCGGCAATCTGCTTCTGCTGCCGCTGACTGAACGTTTCCCGGCGTGGAGCGCGGCTGGCCGCACGCCCGACGGCATCATTGTGCTTGGCGGCTCCATCGACCCTGAACGCAGTCAGGCGCGCGGGTCGCTGGAAATGGATGCGTCCGCCGAGCGCATTGTCACGATGCTGCAGCTCGCCCGCCGCTATCCGCAGGCGCGTATCGTGTTCAGCGGCGGCAGCGCGAATCTCATTCAGGAGGCAGTTCCGGAAGCGCCGATCGCGGGCGACTTGTTGCAGGACTTCGGAACGCAAGCGTCGCGGATCGCGCTGGAGGGCGACTCCCGCACCACAGCGGAAAATGCCGAGTTCACCCGCAAGCTGGTGTCGCCGAAGCCCGGCGAGCGCTGGCTGCTCGTCACCTCGGCCTTCCACATGCCGCGTTCCATCGGCGCGTTCCGAAAAGCGGGTTTCGATGTCGAGGCCTATCCGGTGGATTGGCGCACGCGCGGCTGGAGCGATGCCCTGATGCCGTTCACGGCACTCAGCGCCGGACTTGCCCGCACCGACGTCGCCGTTCACGAATGGATCGGATTGATCGCCTACTGGGCGAGCGGCCGCAGCAGCGAATTGTTTCCCGGGCCTCGCAAGGGAAACTAGGCGTAGTTCATTTTCGATGTATCGCCGCGTTCAGATGCGCTCCCTCTCCCCGATGGGGAGAGGGTTGGGTGAGGGGATCTCAATCTATCGAGAGATTCCACGCGCTCACCCGACTTCGCTTTCGCGAAGTCGACCTCTCCCCACGGGAGAGTTGGCAGAGCGATACGCCGGTTGATTTGACTGAAATGCTTCAGTCATGCCGGGGCAGGCCGAGGCGATAGACCCCGCGAAAATCGTTCGGGTCGGCGGGCTTGCCCTTGCGGTAGATCACCAGCCGTCCGGCTTGCGCAAGCGCGACAGCGGACCTGCGGATAGGCACCAGGAGATCGTGCCAGTCGTCACCCTCGGCGATGGCGTGGGCGATTTCCGGAGGGCTGAGGGTTTTTGTGCCCCCGCGCGCCAGCACGGCGAGGATGGCATCGTCCAGCGATGCACTGGTGATTTTCGAATCGGGCTTGCTCATGATCATGCCATGACGCATCGACGCGGCCCCGGCAATGATCTTATCGCGACATCGCGCGATAGGCGTCCGAGTCGAACTGCCGCCGCCACATCACCACGACGATCGCCAGCGTGGTTGCGATCAGCACCCACGGGCTGATGAACCAGCCGAGATAGCCCAGCGCGAACAGGAAGGCCCGCTGGCCGCGGTTGAAATGCCGGCCCGCCGACTGGAACAGCTTTGTGGTGCGCATCACATGCGACTGTGCCTCGGGCGTGTCGTGCTTGTCCGCGAAGGGCATCGCGCCGAGCAGGATCGCCACATAGTTGAACAGGCGATAGGCCCATGAGAACTTGAAGAAGGCATAGACGAAGATCACGACCAGTCCGACGCATTTGACCTCCCAAAGGGCAGGCGAACTGCGGATGCCGAACGGCAGGGTGGCAAGGACCGACATGGCTTCCTCGGTCGAGCGTAGCAATGTCAGTCCGACGCCGATCGCCAGCAATGTCGTGGAGGCAAAGAAGGCGGTGCCGTTCTGCAGCGACGTCATGATCTGCATGTCGACCATCCGGGCCTCGCGGTCGAGAATGCGCCGGACCCACACCTCGCGGTAGATGCTCATGCGGGCGTTCAGGCTGTTTGCGCCATGCGCGGTGCGCTCCAGCGTAACCGCGTAGACCATCCACGCGATAACGAAGAATGCGACTGCGATCAGATCGGCGGTTGCGAACAGATGCACGACTCGATGCCTTCCGGATGTATACGGGCACGATAGACAGGAAGCCGCCCGCTGCGAAGGGTTTTCAGCATTTCAAGGGCTGGTTGCCTGTCGCGCGCCGGGCGTGGCAGGTTACTTGGCAAGATTGTCTGGAACGGAGATTTCAATTCATGGCTTTGACGCTTGTGATCGGCAACAAGAACTATTCCTCATGGTCGATGCGGCCGTGGATCGCGCTGAAGGGCGCGGGAATTGCCTTCGATGAAGTCGTCATTCCGCTCTACACAGGAGCCGCCGACAAGCAACGCATTCTGGATGTGACCCGTTCGGGGAAAGTGCCCGCGCTGGTCGATGGCGATCTGACGGTGTGGGATTCGCTGGCGATCATCGAGTATGCCGCCGAGCGGTTTCCGGAGGCGAGGCTGTGGCCGCAGGACGTCGCTGCGCGCGCGCACGCCCGCTCGATCTCCGCCGAAATGCATTCGGGGTTCATGCCGCTGCGCAACGAATGCGGCATGAACATCCATCGCCCGATCCGCGCGAAGTCGCTCTCGGACGATGCGAAGGCGAACATCGCGCGCATCCAGCAGATCTGGAGCGAATGCCGTGCGCAATATGGCGGGCAGGGGCCGTATCTGTTCGGCGCGTTCAGCGGCGCAGATGCGATGTATGCTCCGGTCATCCATCGCTTTCGCACCTACGCCATCGAGGTGACGCCGCCAGTGCGCGCCTATATGGATGCGATGCTGGCCAACCCGGTGTTTCAGGAATGGACCCGGGATGCGTTGGCCGAGACGCTGGTCATCGAACGGTTTGAAACAGACTAGGATCGCACGATGGGAATCCTCGACATGCTCACCAGCGTGATGGCCGCCCGGGCCGCGAAGGAGCTCGACCCGGCGATCATTCCGGTTGTCCTGAGTGAGGTGCTCGGCAAGGGCGGCGAGGGCGGACTGTCCGCCATTGTCGTCAGGCTGCAGCAGGCGGGACTCGGCGATCAGGTGGCATCCTGGATCGGAAACGGCGCCAACCTGCCGGTCAGCGCGCATCAGCTTCAGGAGGTTCTGGGAAGCGATCTGGTGAGGCAGCTCGCCACGCGGTTCGGCATTCCCGTGGATCAGCTTTCAACCGTACTGGCGCAGGTTTTGCCGGCCGCGGTCGACAAAGCGAGCCCCGGCGGGACGCTACCGCGCTCGGCATGAGCTTGCTCTGCTAACACACTGAACTTGCCCGTGAATCGTTTCGTGAGGGCGGCAAGGCAAAATTGCGGCATTGCACGGGGCTGAACCCTGCCTTGAGGCACCTGCAGGGCATCTAAACTCAGATTAAGATATTGTAACAAAAGGATTATTTTGCTTCACCCTGTATGCCGGTTTATCTGGCAAATGAGGCTCCGGCATGCTATACCATTCGCGGGCGTCAAACAGGCTTCGCCGGGGACAACCGCAAGCCGCCAAATGCGCGTATCGCGTGATGGAGCAGGGTGTTGAAGCACAAGTTCATCGTTGGAGAGACTGTCTATTTCACGGCCAGCAATGTGGCACGGCCTGCCGCGAGCGGAACCTATGAGGTGATCCGCCTGCTGCCGACGGATGGCGACGATTGTCAGTATCGTATCAAGAGTTCGACCGAAGCCTTCGAGCGCGTGGCGAAAGAAAGCCAGCTCGCCGTCGCCTGACGATTCCGGTCTGACGGAATTTCGCCGCGGTTGCGGCGCTTGGTCCGGTTCGTTGTGAAGGGATTCTCGCATGAACCGGACCTGGGCATCATCCATCGAAAACCTATGGCATTCGCAAAGCCTGCCGATGTGGCTGACCATCGCCGCGGCGGGTTTCTTTGCGGTTGTGCTCCTGGTGACGCTGTTTCGCGCCGAGCGCTCGGTCGCCAATGGTGCGCTCACCGTGATCACCCTGCTGGCCATCGGGATCGCGGTCACCACCATGCTGCGCGGGTCGGGCGGTGGTGCATCGGCTGATTTGAAGTCAACTCCGGTCTCTGCCGGGCCATCGCTTCCGGCTCTGGCGTGTCTGGATGGCCTTGCCGGCGAGAGCGTCGAGGCGGCCTGCGAGAAGGCCCTGTTTGCCTCCGCCGATACGGCCGCGGCGGGCGTGTCTTACACCGCCGCACAGGTGTCGCGGCTGGCTGCGTTCGGCAGCGCCGTGAACGCCAACAAGGCGATGACCCCCGAACTCAACGCGCTGCGCCGGACCATCGAGCGCGACCGCTACGGCCTTGTCGCGCAGGTTCTCAAGACGCGGGAAGGCTGCACGCTCTCGGCACCGTGCCCGTTCTTCCAGTCGCTGACCAATTCGGCTCAGATTTCGTCGAACATGAGCGAAAATCTCTACGACAATCTGATTGAACGCTATGCGGCCTCGTGGAACGCGCCGATGGCTGTGGGTGCAGCGGCTGTTCCAGCGGCCGCTTCCGCCGCAGCAGCCGCAGTCGGCACCGTTCCGCCACCCGGACGTCCGGTATCGGGCGATTTTCCGAGCGCGGCCTCGATCCCGCCGATCAACATCATGACGCCCGAGCCTGCCGCGCAAGGCTCGCAAGCGACGCAGCGTCCCGCGGCGGAACCCGCGCCGCGCGGTGCGCCGGGCGCAGTGATCAATCCGCAACCCGCGCCGACGGCTGCGAAGAAGGCCGCGCCCACGCAGCATAAATCGCGTGCACAAGCGCCGGTGCAGCTTGCACCTCCCACCCAGAGTGATGATAACTGATCGCTCATCCTCCAGTTGAAGCGTGATGCCCGGATATCGCGCGGACGCGATTCAGAATGCCATTGCACCTCATCAAGCTCAGTGTCGGCGCCACCTCGGTCAAGGACCTGAGGGGCTGGATCGCCGAGCGCGTGAAGCAGGCCAAGGCGAAGGGACAGCCCGCGCGCCACATCCATGTGACGCGCATGTCGCCAAAGCGCGTCGACGAAATTCTCGACGGCGGCTCGATCTACTGGGTCATCAAGGGCGAGATTGCCGCCCGCGAGAAGATCGTCGGTATCGAGCCGTTTCGCGATAAGGACGGCATCGGGCGCTGCCGCCTTGTGATGGAGCCGAAGCTGATTGCCGTGTCGCCGCGGCCGATGCGCCCGTTCCAGGGCTGGCGCTATCTCGATCCGAAGAGCGCGCCGCCTGATCTTGGCAAGGCTGCCGACAGCGTCGCTGCGATGCCGGAGCCGATGCGGCGCGAACTGCGCGAACTCGGGCTGCTTTGAGTTACGCCTTGATGTTGTCGATCAGACGCGTGGTGCCGATTTTCGCGGCCACCAGCAATCGCACCGGGCCTTCGCTGAACGATGCGATCGGCGCGAGGTTTTCGGCGTGCCGGGCCTCGAGATAGTCCAGCGCAAATCCTGCTTTGCGAATGGCGTCCGCTCCGTCCGCCAGCGCAGTCCTGAAATCATCGCCATCACGCATGCGCTTCGATGTTGCCTTGAGCGTTCGGAACAGCACCGGCGCAGTACGGCGCTCTTCGGGCGAGAGATAGACGTTGCGCGATGACATCGCGAGGCCGTCGCGCTCGCGGATGATCGCGCCGCCGATCACCTTCACGCCGAGATCGAGATCGCGCGCCATGCGCGTGACCACCTTGAGCTGCTGAAAATCCTTCTCACCGAAGAACGCCATGTCCGGACGCACCTGCGTGAACAGCTTGGCGACCACGGTTGCAACGCCGCCGAAGAAATGGGGACGGAATTTGTCTTCGAGGCCGGCGAGAGCGGGCCCTTCCGGCGCGATGCGTGTGGCGAATCCGTCCGGATACATCGTTTTCACATCCGGATTCCAGACGAGGTCGACGCCTTCGGCGGTGAGGCGCGCGATGTCTTCCTTCCAGGTGCGCGGATAGGAGCCGAGATCTTCATGCGCCGCGAACTGAGTCGGGTTCACGAAGATCGAGACGGCGACTCGTTTAGCCCGCTTTTTCGCGAGCCGGACAAGCGACACATGGCCGTCATGGAGCGCACCCATGGTCGGCACAAGCGCGAGCGTGGCATTGCGCTTGCAAAGTTCGGCGCTGGCGCGGTGGAGCGACGAGAGTGAGCGGGCGATGATGGGGGAGCGGGTCATTCGTACCGGTATCCGCGGCGGGTGATGATCGGATGGTTGGAAGTCTTAACAAAGGTAATGAAGCCCGCCAACGACCGCACGCGGCATGGCAGCTTCGACGACGGATTCATCATGAAGACGGGTCAAAATTGAATTTCACTTGATTCTTTCTGGACTTGGCGGAAGATATCCACAGGGGTTCACGATGCTTCTGCAGACGAGTCAGGGTCAATCCGGGTCGGCGCATGTCGTCGTGCTGGGCAACGAGAAGGGCGGGTCGGGAAAATCCACGACCGCGCTCCACGTTGCCGTGGCCTTGCTCAAAGCCGGCCAGCGGGTCGCCACCATCGACCTCGACTCCCGCCAGAAGAGTTTCACCCGCTACATCGAGAATCGCCGGGCCTGGGCGCAGCGCAACGGCCTTTCGCTCGAACTGCCGCATCATTGCTGTGTCGCGCTCGGCTCCAGCATGCAGATCGGCGACAACGAGATGTCGGAATTCGAGCAGTTTTCCGCGGCGATCAGCGCGGTGGAGCGGACCTGCGATTTCATCGTGATTGATACGCCGGGCACGGACAATTACCTGATGCGCCTCGCGCACTCGATGGCCGATACGCTGGTGACGCCGATCAACGACAGCTTTCTAGATTTCGACGTGCTCGGGTCGGTCGATCCGGCGACCTATTCCGTGATCGGCGAAAGCCACTACGCCACCATGGTGAAAGTCGCGCGCAAGCAGCGCCGCGACCTCGACGGCGCGACGACGGACTGGATCATCGTGCGCAACCGGCTGTCGATGCTGGGATCGCGCAACAAGCAACTGATCGCCGAAGGTCTCGACCAGTTGTCTTTCCGGCTCGGCTTCCGCCCCATCGACGGGTTTGCCGAGCGCGTGGTCTACCGCGAGTTCTTTCCGCGCGGCCTGACCGCGCTGGACGATCTGGACGAAGCCACGCTCGGCACCCGGCCGAACATGGCCCATGTCACCGCTCGCGAGGAGGTCACAAGCCTGCTGCGCCAGCTCAAGCTCCCCCTCGACGAAAGGGGCCGCCGCCGGGCTGCCACCCGGGCCGAATGGTTCGCCCAGGTGGACCGCCCCCTCGAAAATCACGGCCTTACCGCCTAAATCTCGGGCGGAGAGCGCCCGGTTCCACGGCGCAACCGGGCTCCATCCTGGCCGAAGCAGGCAAATTCTTGATCCAAAGCAAGAACTTTTCGGCCAATTGTTGCTTATTTATAGGCGAGCCGTAGAGCACGACGGGCTGTTCGGATGCTGTGGCACGGTTGATGCATTGCACAATTTGTCAGCCTAGGTCAGGCACATGACAGGAATTTTAGCTGGTTTTGTCGCGTTCCTGTCATCATCTAACTAGACAAGGACGCAGGATTCTAAACACTATTGTGAAAGGGTCGGCCGGCACGTGCCGGTTCAGGTGATTTCGAGGACGTCATGAAGCGCGGAATTTTTACCCTGCTTGGACTGTTTGCGATCCTGGTCGTCGCATACTTCACCGCGAGCAAGTGGGCGATCCGTCACGAGACGCTGACGTTTTACGACGCCGCGCGAAACCGCGAGATTGACGTCGCGATTGCCGTACGCCGCGACAAGGAAATGCAGGCCAATGCCGGTCTGCTGACCTTGCCTGTGGCGATCGTGAACCATGGCAACACCGTCAAGTTCACCGAATACTCGTTCCTCGCGAACGTGCTCGCCGCGCGCGGCTATCTGGTCACCAGCATCCAGCATGACCTCGCAGGCGATGCTCCTCTGGTGACCAAGGTGGGCGAGCTGTATGTCGGCCGTCTGCCGGTCTATCAGCGCGGCGTGGCGAATATCGAGTTCGTCGTCGACCAGATGGAGAAAATCCAGCCGAACGCAGACTACGATCACCTGACACTGGTGGGTCATTCCAACGGTGGCGACATCTCGATGTACTTCGCCAAGATGCATCCGGACAACGTGAAGAAGGTTGTCACGCTCGACAATCTGCGCGTGCCGTTCCTGACCGACGGCAAGTTCAAAATCCTGTCGTTCCGTTCCAAGGACCCGCGTTTCAAGGCCGACCCGGGCGTTGTGCCGGACAACGAGATTTGTGAGGAGTCCGGGATCACCGTGGTCAATACGGGCTTCCAGCATACCGACATGAGTGACCGCGGACCCGACAACGTGAAGACCTCGATCCAGGGCGTGCTCGACAAGTTCCTGGAAAGCGAGAGCAAGCTCGCGCCGGTCGAGAGCAAGAAGATCGCGGTGCCGAAGCCGGACTCCGTCGCGCAAGTCGCTCCGCCAATCAACTAAGACAAAATCCTGTCTGAAAGGGGCAGCGCCGGATGCTCTCCGGCGCTTCGCACATTCGCGTGAGAACAACGCCCTTACTGTTGGCTGACCTCAAGCCGCCACACTAGGTTGATGGCATGACTTCTGCTTGTTTGTACGTATTCAATCAGCGAGGTGACAGTCATGGGCGTCAGCAATTTCTTCCGCTCTTCCCACGTTGAGGCCGCAAGCAGGACGCCGCCGCCACCGGTTGTCAGCGACGACGAATGCTTGTCGCGCCTGGCCAGCGCGGTTGCCGAACACGATGACCGCAGGTTGAACGAGGTGGCACAGCTTATTGGCCGGTTGGCGGTGCCGATCGAATAGCCGGCTCCGGCGGATTTTCCGGCGGTTGGCGAATTGACCGTCAGCCGCCAGCGCTCCACATATGACTCGCATACAACTGCGAGATTACATGGCGCGCGATCCGACGATCCCTGAAACTGACAAAAGCCCTGTGTCGGACCGCGCGCGAGCGGTGCCGGAGACACAGCCGTCTGCATCGGCAGACATAGCGGCCTTTGTTGCGAAGGCGCGGGCCATGACGCCGGGGAAGGCGGGCACGGGCCGCCTGATCTTCGCGCTCGACGCCACCATGAGCCGCCAACCGACATGGGACATGGCCTGCCAGCTTCAGGCGGACATGTTCCGTGAAGCGGGAAGCATCGGCACCCTGTCCGTGCGGCTGGTCTATTATCGCGGCCTGAACGAGTGCCGCGCTACGTCATGGATCACGGACACGGCGCATCTCGCCAGACTGATGGGCAAGATCGACTGCCGGGGCGGACAGACACAGCTCGGCCGCGTGCTGTCGGACGCGCGGCGTGAAGCCGTTGCATCCGGTGTGCGCGCCATCGTCTTTGTCGGCGATGCTATGGAAGAAAATGTCGACGCGCTCTGCGTCACCGCGGGCGAGCTCGGCCTTCTGAAAGTGCCGTGCTTCATGTTCCAGGAAGGCAACGACCCGGCGGCGGAAGCGGCTTTCCGCGAGATTGCACGATTGACGGGCGGAGCGTGGTGCCGTTTCGACACGGGCTCGGCGGCGCAGTTGCGCGAGCTTCTCCGCGCGGCGGCGGCCTATGCGGCGGGCGGGCGCGAGGCCCTGATGCGGCTGGCGAGCAGCGCCTCGGGCGCGGCGGCATTGCTCGGGCAAATGAGGTAACAGGGCTACTCTGTCATCCTGAGGTGTGAGCCGCGCATTTGCGGCGAACCTCGAAGATGCGCGACCCACATAGCCGTCCTCCTTTAAGGCTCGCAAGAGCTCGCACCTCAGGATCACGGCTTATCGCCCGCCGCCGCCAGCGACAAAAATTCGCGGATATCCGCGTTCCTCAAAGCGCGCTAGATAACCACATATGGTTATGGCCGGTTTCGCGTTGAAGCGGGCCGGATTTGAACGCGAAGAATGAACTGATCCATGCCCACCCTGATCGCAGGCATCGTCGCTGTCGCACTGCTTTATGTCGCCCTTAATGTCATCAAGGGCGCCGATCCGAAATGGCTGGCGAAAATCGTCCGCACCGGCGGCGGCATCGTCACGCTTGCCGCGGCGTTGTTCGTCGGCGCACGGGGCGAGATTGCGGTGGCCATTCCGCTCGGGATTTTCGGTGCGGGTCTGCTCGGCTGGTCGCCATTCGGCGCCCAGCTTGGCTCTGCGTGGGGAAATTACGGCCCCGGCGCGTGGAAATCACACGGGCAGAAGTCCAAGGTACGATCCCAGTTTATAGAGATGACGCTCGACCATGACACCGGGGCGCTTGACGGCGTGCTGACGGCCGGCCCCGAAGCGGGGCGCGTACTGGACGATTTCACGCTCGACGAACTCATTGTCCTCGCGCGGGGGTTCGACGCCGAGAGCTGGGCTCTGCTGGAAAGTTATCTGGACCGCCGGTTTCCCGCCTGGCGAGAGCACGCGCAAGGCGAGGGGGCAGGCCGGCGTGGCGGCGAGGATCGCCGTGCGGCGGCGGGCGGCAAAATGACGGCGGAGGAGGCTTATCAGATCCTTGGCCTGCAGCCGGGCGCGGGGCGAGATGACATCAGCCGCGCGCACCGCGGGCTCATGAAGAAACTCCATCCCGACCAGGGGGGCTCGACGTACCTCGCTGCCCGTGTGAACGAGGCCAAGGACACTCTTCTTCGCAACCATCGCTGACTCCAGCACGCAACATCACGCCACAAGCCGAGCGCAGCCTTCGTCCGTCCGTTCGATGCCCCTACGGGTGCCCGCCGTTGTCCGGCGTGATCAATCCCGCAGTTAATGTTTTAGAGACCAAGTCTTGAAAATTCGTTGAATCCGGTCGGGCGAGCGCGAAAAGTTGTCGCGGGCAACGCGCATTTTCGCGTCGTGGTGTTTCTCGTTTGGGATTGGCGTCCGGCAAAGAAAAAAGCCCGCGGGTTGAGCCGCGGGCTTTTTCGTGAGGTTTGCGAGCAGGACGTGCGATCAGTTCCTGATGGCGATGCAGGAAATGTCGGAGCGCTTCAGCGTGCGGCATGCTGCTTCGGCGGAGTCCTGATTGAGGCCGGCGAAGCGTGCGCGATAGAGCGTCTTGTTGCCCTTCGAGACCGTCTCCGTGAACTGTTCGGCGTCACCGAGCAGCTTGCTGGCGCTGCCGCGTGCGACGTTGAGCCGCTGGCGGGCTTCGCTTTCGGTTTCGAGTGCGCCGACCTGAATGATCCAGCCGGAGCGCGCTGTAGCCTTGATCGCACCGTTATGCTGGACGGTCTGTACCGGCTGCGGAGCGGGCGCCGGCGCAGCCTGCTGCACGGGCTGTTGAGGAATGGCCGATGTCTGAAGCGCTGCGGCCTGTGCGCCGAGGGTCGTGGGAGGCGCGCCGCGAGACGGGTCTGAATAAGCCGCTGTCTGTACGGACGGGGCGGGTGCCGGCACCGCGCCGATAATGGCCTGTCCGATGCCGTTGCTTGTCTTGGGCTGGGCGGGCAGCGGAGCGGGGAAATCACCGGCAGGCTGGGCACTGGCGACAGGCCATGGTTCGGCGCGGCGATCGGCGGCCTTTGTCTCGGGTTTGGCTTCAGCCTTGACTTCGGCCTTGGCAACAACCGCCTTCGAGGTTTCCGCGACCTCGGTGCGGACCGGAGGAATGGCGCTGGTGGCAACCGGCGCATGGCCCGGCGCAGCCGACGCAACCCTGGTCTGGCCCATGCGAACCTGAACCGTCTTGACCCGCACCGGGGTCATGGGTTCGGCGGAGCCGGGGATGGCTGCCATGGTCTGCGAGGCGATCACACCACTGGTGAGCGGTGCGGGAGCGGGCTTGTCCTGCTTCTCGACAGCTTCTGCGGCTTTGGCGGGAGCGGTGGGCGCGCGCGGCACCGGAAGCGGAACGGGCTCCGGCGCAGTGGAGGCGACCTTGATGGCGCCTTGCACCTGAACGACCGGAGCTGCGGCGCGGGCATTGGGCTCGGCCTCGTCGCCGTTGTCCGCGCTGGCAACCTTGCTGCTGACGTTGCGTTCGGTGATCGCAGCCACCGTGCGGCGAGTCGCGGCTTCATCGAGATGTTCGGCGAGCAGGTTGCGCATGATGGCATCGCGCGAGCCGCCGCTGCGGCCGCCCATCACCACGCCGACGATATAGCGGTTGCCGCGCTTCATCGACGTCACAAGATTGAAGCCGGATGCGCGGGTGTAACCGGTCTTGATGCCGTCAACGCCCTCGACACGGCCCAGCAGCTTGTTGTGGTTGCGGATCGAACGGCCCTTGTAGTTGAAGGCCTCGGTGGCGAAATAGCGGTAGTAGCGCGGGAAGCGGTCCTGGATGGCGCGCCCGAGGGTCGCCTGATCGCGCGCCGTGGTGACCTGGGAGTCATCCGGCAGGCCCGAAGCGTTCTTGTAAACGGTCTTGTTCATGCCGAGCGCGCGCGCCTTGCGCGTCATCGCCTTGGCGAAATCATCTTCGTCACCGGCCAGCGTTTCCGCGATCACGACCGCGGCGTCGTTGGCCGAGCGGGTGACGAGGCCCTTGATCGCATCCTCGACACGGATGGTCTGGCCGGGCCGCAGGCCGAGCTTGGTTGGCGCCTGCTGCGATGCGTGGGCCGATACTTCCATTTGTGTATCGAGCTTGAGTTTGCCGCTCTCAAGCTGCTCGAACAGCATGTACAGCGTCATGATCTTCGTGAGCGAGGCGGGATGGCGCAGGCTGTCGGCGCTGGTGGCCTGAAGCGTGCTGCCGGAGTTGGCATCGACGATGATGGAAGAGAAGGCAGGGCTGTAGCTGGAGACAGCGTGGCTGCGGTGGCGGTGACGCCGGCGCGCATCTGCCGTGTCGACGGTGAAGGTGACGGCCACGGAGACAGTGGCGACGCCGAGAAGGCAAAGACCAAGCGCGCGCAGCGACGCTGACGATTTGACCCCAAGCATGAATTTCCCCGTCCGATTCCCAGTCTATTCGCCTCGTTCTGAGGCCAAATTTGGTCCGGCCGCAGCCAATCTTCGGGCCACGTCGTCCATGCGAAGCAGCGGATCCGAAGGGCTATTACCCGCCTTCGCAGGCGCCCGGGTAAGCTACTGGAACCGCTTGGCTTTTCCCGCTTCTCCAAAAGCGCGAAAAGCCACAGGGAATCAAATTAGGTGGCGACGGTTTCAAAAGGGTTAAGCAAATGTTTCCGGCATTTGCAGGATTTGTCTCGGATTTAAGAAGATTGTGCGACGCACAAGATTCTTGACTTATTTGTGCGCTGCAGTAATACTAAGGTCGTGGTTAGGGAGCCGGGTACCTCCCGGCGCGTGCAGGTCAACAGTCTGGGAAAAGGACACTCCGTAATGGTCAAGCTTGAAGAGTTTCAGCAGTTCGGCAAAGAGCAGTTCGACGCAGCGGTTGCATCCGCCAACAATTTCTCGAGCGGCTTGCAGTCGATCGCGAGCGCCTACGGCGACTATGCCAAGAAGTCGTTCGAGGACACCAAGAGCTTCGTGGAGAAGCTGTCGGGCGTGAAGTCGATCGAAAAGGCGATCGAGCTGCAGACCGAATATGCCAAGACGTCCTACGAGACGTTCGTCGCCGAGTCCCAGAAGATCGGCGAACTTTATGCCGATCTCGCCAAGCAGGCTTTCAAGCCGTTCGAGGGACTGGTTGCCAAGGTTTCGCCGACCGCTCACTAACTCGCGGTTCTCGGCAACGAAAAAGCCCGGCGCAAGCCGGGCTTTTTTATTGCGTGCAACAGTCTGCCGCCGGTTATTTGGCGATGCGCAGTTTCGACAGCGCCGAGCCGATCGAACTGAACGCAGTGTTGATGCCGCTGGCGCTCGTCGTTGCGAAGTAGTTGCTGGTGCTGCTTGCGCAGTACGACATCACGCTTGATGTGTTGTCGTTGTTGGTGTTCACCTGGATCGTATAGATCGTGATGCCGGCGGCCTTGGCATTGTCGCAGAGCAGGCGCTGGCGGGCGTCGATCGCCGACACGCTGGAGCTGTTGCGGTTCTGCGTGTTGTCGCCGTCCGACAGCAGGATGATGGCCTTCGTATACTTGTAGTTGGTATCCTCGGCAGGCGCATTGAATGGATCCTGCTGCAGCAGGGACAGCCAGGCCCATGCCATGCCGATGGCCTGGTTGGTGTTGCCCTGCGGCTGCATCGCGTCGACCTTGTTCTTCAGGGCCGTCCAGTCATACGTCAGAGGCAGAATCGACGTCGGGCAGTCGGAATAGTTTTCCGCCGGGAACTGGGTGTTGAGATTCGACACATTGTTCGCGGTCTGAGTCGTGCTGTACGGCTCCGTGCTCATGGTGTCGTAGGCGATTGGCGTATCGTAGCGATCCGAAACGCAACCGGTCCAGCCGGTTTTCGTGACTTTGGTCCAGTTCTCGCCACCCTGATTGGTGCAATCGGTCTGAGTCAGGAAGCCGAGCGTGGTGGACCCCCACCATCCATTGGATTTGGTGCATTGTCCGAGATCCCAGCGCAGCCATTTAGTGCTGGTGGTGGCAATGCTGCTGACATTCACGTCCTTAGCGAACGGAATAATGGAGATGTAGACGTCGCCATTGGTCTTCGCCGCGGTCTGCATCTGGTCAATCAGGCTCTTCGCCGCTGTTTTCAGCGCAGCCATCTTGCCCGAACTCGACATCGAGCCGGTGTTGTCCAGCGCCAGCGCGACGCGCAGCTTGGTGGTGCCCCAGACGGTGGTCGAACTCGCGCCGAAATCGAGTTTCGGATAACCGACCACTTTCATGAAGTCGGTATTCATGGTGCCAGAGCCGTTCAGCACGATCTTGGAGCCTGCGGCGGCGCTGTTGGTATATGTGGCCGTGACGGCGACATTCAGCGCCTCCGGATGCTTGTAGAGGGCCTTGAAGTAATCGTTTGCCTTCTGGGTAATCTGTGCCGCGGTCAGGCCGGCGGCATCCCTCGAAATCATCAGGGCAGCGGTATCCAGCGCTGTCTGCATGGCCGTGCGGGCGTTGTTGACGCGGGTGTAGTCGACCGCGGCGCCCACAAATCCGAGGATCGGCACGATCGCGATGCCGAACAGCACGGCGATATTACCGCCCTGCGCCTGGCGGAAGCGCGCGAGCGATCCGCGAAGCTGGCTGAATATTGATGCATCGGTCATGACGTCACCAGACAAGGGAGGTTCTGGAACGCGGGATAGGCTGCAGGCGTGAATAGGTAGTAAAGTGCTGCGATGAATAACGGGTACACCTGAGGCAAACGGCTCCGGCGAGGCGGCCGGACCGGCTTCAGCGTAAAGGGCGGGTATCCCGTTTCGTTCGGATTTTAACGATTCTTCCGCCGCATCGGCGGAGTGCGAGATCGCAAAGCGCTTGAAAACGGATGCAATGGTCATGGCGGTCACCGGAAATGGGTCCTGCCATGTCCTAGAAGGGCGCAATGAAAGGGCGGTAAAAGGCGGCGCTGATTTACGTAAAAAGCCCCATAAATTGCCGGTTTTGGCCCCTCAATCGGTTCCTATTGTCAATATCGCCTCAACAGCGGGCATCGAATTCGGCGAGAATTTCCACGATTTGCATTAACCAAAGGCAGCGGCTGCGCGAGCGCCGCACAGTTTTCCACGCCCATTTTGAGCCGGTAACAGTGTGCTTGCGGGGGAGCGGGAGCCGACCCATATTGTTAATGTCATTCATGCGCTCCGGCGGGGTACTTCGCCGCCGGAAGGTTGTTTTGCGGAAATTCTGAACTCTCAAGCCATGCTGCACGCGCCGTCATATCCGGAACCAGTCACCGCGCCCGAGCCATTCGGCGCACGTCTCGCCAGCGTCCATCCGCGCATGAGCAAGGACGACAACAGCAATGAGGGACGGGGCGGGCCGGGAACGTCCGTCATCACCAAGGTCAAGCCGAAAACGAAGAAGCCGAACCTCTATCGCGTGCTGATCCTGAACGACGATTACACGCCGATGGAGTTCGTGGTTCACGTTCTGGAGAAATTCTTCAACAAGGACGTTGAAGCAGCCACCACGATCATGTTGCATGTCCATCATCACGGCATCGGCGAGTGTGGCGTTTTTACGTATGAGATCGCGGAAACGAAAGTGACGCAGGTGATGGACTTCGCACGAAAACACCAGCATCCTTTGCAATGCGTGATGGAAAAGAAGTAGCATTTGAGTCTCGCCCGGTTGGGGAACCGGAAGAGACCTGGAGAGTACGAACAGGTTGCAGGAACTGATCAAGCCGGACCGGACGACGAACGATCAAAGTTGAAGTGGCGGGGGCCATAAGGGACGCGAATGCCGACTTTCTCTCAGAGCCTTGAACAATCCCTGCACCGCGCGCTGGCGATCGCCAACGAGCGGCACCATCAGTATGCGACACTCGAACATCTGCTGCTTTCGCTGATCGACGACTCGGACGCGGCCGCGGTCATGCGGGCCTGCAGCGTCGATCTCGACAAACTGCGCGGCAGCCTGGTCAATTATCTCGAAACCGAATTTGAAAATCTGGTGGCCGAAGGCTCCGACGACGCCAAGCCAACCGCGGGATTCCAGCGCGTCGTCCAGCGCGCGGTGATCCATGTCCAGTCGTCCGGCCGCGAGGAGGTCACCGGCGCCAACGTGCTGATCGCGATTTTCGCGGAGCGCGAGAGCCATGCGGCGTATTTCCTGCAAGAGCAGGACATGACCCGCTACGACGCGGTGAACTACATCAGCCACGGCATCGCCAAGCGTCCCGGCGTCTCCGAGGCGCGGCCGGTGCGCGGCGTCGATGAGGAAGCCGATGCGAAGGGCAACGACGACTCCAAGAAGAAGGGCGAGGCGCTCGAAACCTATTGCGTCAACCTCAACAAGAAGGCGCGCGACGGCAAGATCGACCCGGTGATCGGCCGCAGCGCCGAGATCAACCGTGCCATCCAGGTGCTGTGCCGCCGTCAGAAGAACAATCCGCTGTTCGTCGGCGAAGCCGGCGTCGGCAAGACCGCGATCGCCGAAGGCCTTGCGAAGCGCATTGTCGACAGCGAAGTGCCCGAAGTGCTGTCCGCCGCGACCGTGTTTTCGCTGGACATGGGTACGCTGCTGGCCGGCACACGCTATCGCGGCGACTTCGAGGAGCGGCTGAAGCAGGTCATCAAGGAACTGGAAGCGCACCCGAACGCGATCCTGTTCATCGACGAAATTCATACCGTGATCGGCGCGGGCGCGACCTCCGGCGGTGCGATGGATGCGTCCAATCTGCTGAAGCCCGCGCTGGCCTCCGGCACGATCCGCTGCATGGGCTCGACCACCTACAAGGAATACCGGCAGCACTTCGAGAAGGACCGCGCATTGGTGCGCCGGTTCCAGAAGATCGACGTCAACGAGCCAACGGTTGAAGATGCCATCGGTATCCTCAAGGGCCTCAAGCCGTATTTCGAGGACTATCACAAGCTGAAATACACCAACGACGCCATCGAGGCGGCGGTGAACCTTTCGGCGCGCTACATCCATGACCGCAAGCTGCCGGACAAGGCGATCGACGTGATCGACGAGTCGGGCGCGGCGCAGATGCTGGTACCGGAGAACAAGCGCAAGAAGACCATCGGCATCAAGGAAATCGAGACCACCATCGCGACGATGGCGCGGATTCCGCCGAAGTCGGTGTCGAAGGACGACGCCGAAGTGCTCAAGCATCTCGAGACGACGCTCAAGCGCACGGTGTTCGGTCAGGACAAGGCGATCGAGGCGCTGGCCGCGTCGATCAAGCTCGCCCGCGCGGGCCTGCGCGAGCCGGAGAAGCCGATCGGGTCCTACCTGTTCTCGGGGCCGACCGGCGTCGGCAAGACCGAAGTCGCCAAGCAGCTCGCGGCGTCGCTCGGCGTCGAGCTGATCCGCTTCGACATGTCGGAGTACATGGAGCGCCACACGGTCTCGCGTCTGATCGGCGCGCCTCCGGGCTATGTTGGCTTCGATCAGGGCGGCCTCCTGACCGATGGCGTGGACCAGCATCCGCATTGCGTGGTGCTGCTCGACGAAATCGAGAAGGCGCATCCGGATCTCTACAACGTGCTGTTGCAGATCATGGACCACGGCAAGCTGACCGACCACAACGGCAAGCAGGTCAATTTCCGCAACGTCATTCTCATTATGACGACCAATGCGGGCGCGGCCGATCTTGCGCGGCAGGCGTTCGGCTTCACGCGCAACAAGCGGGAAGGCGACGATCAGGAAGCGATCAACCGGCAGTTCGCGCCGGAGTTCCGCAACCGCCTCGATGCCATCGTGTCGTTCGGTCATCTGAATACCGATGTGATCGGCATGGTGGTCGAGAAGTTCGTGCTTCAGTTAGAGGCCCAGCTTGCCGATCGCGACGTGACCATCGAGCTGTCGGAGCCTGCCAAGGCCTGGCTGATCGAGCACGGCTATGACGAACAGATGGGCGCGCGGCCGATGGCGCGGATCATCCAGGAGCACGTCAAGAAGCCGTTGGCGGACGAAGTGCTGTTCGGCAAGCTCAAGGGCGGCGGGCACGTCCGCGTTGTCCTGGTGAAGGACGAGCAGGGTACCGACAAGATCGGCTTCGAGTTTGTCGAAGGTCCGGTGACGCCGAAGCCCGAGAAACTGCCCGGTTCGCGCAAGCGTGCCGCGCCGCGCAAGCCGAAGGGCGGCGGGGATGGTCCGAAGGGTCCGACGAAGCCGCTCATGAAGGTCTGAGCAAGGCTGTCAGCGAAACAATAAAACCCGGCAATCGCGAGATTGCCGGGTTTTTGCTATTTGCTCCGGGCTTGCTTCCCACGTATGCGATGTTCTTGCAATGAAACGGTGGTGCTCGAACATATTTTGTGCGGCTGGCGCTGTGACACTCCTGCTGATGGCGACAGCCGTGCGTGCCGATGAGCCCGATCCGCCTGCGGCCTCTGCGCCGGCAGCGAAGGACGCGAATGCCCGCGAGGCGATGTGCCTGATGATCGAATCCGCGGCGTCGGCGCACGGCCTGCCGCTGGAATTCTTCGCGCGCGTGATCTGGCAGGAAAGCCGTTTTCAGCCGGATGCGGTGGGGCCGATGACACGCAGCGGCCAGCGTGCGCAGGGTGTCGCGCAGTTCATGCCCGGCACCGCGAGCGAGCGCAGATTGCTCGATCCGTTCGATCCGGTACAGGCGCTCCCGAAGTCCGCTGAATTCTTGCAGGAGTTGCGCGAACAGTTCGGCAATCTCGGGCTGGCCGCAGCGGCGTATAATGCGGGGCCACGACGAGTTCAGGAGTGGTTGGCGGGCTCGGGCTACATGCCGTCCGAGACCCGCAACTACGTCTATGCCATCACCGGCACGTCGGTTGACGACTGGGCGGCCGCGGGCAAGGGCGGCACGATCAGGGATCGCACGCCGCCGGCCGGATGCCGCGACCTGATGGCGCTGTTGCAGCGTGCCCCAAATCCATTCGTCACCGGGCTTGAGCAGCGCGTGAAACTCGGGGCTGCGATGCCCTGGGGCGTGCAGCTTGCCGCCGGATTTTCGCGTGACAGGGCGCTGGCGATGTATGCCCGTTCCTTGAAGCGGCTGAGTGCTGTGATCGGTGATCGCGATCCCAGCCTGCTCAGTTCGGTGTTCCGCAGCCGCGGCACGCGGCCGTTTTTTCAGGTGCGCATCGGCGCCGACACGCGAGCCGCTGCGAATGAACTCTGCGAACGCATCCGGCGCGCCGGGCAGGCGTGTCTCGTACTGAGGAATGCAGGGGAGCATGGTTAATCGGAGAGTCGCGGGATCATGTCGGGCCGCAGTTGAGAATCTCGCATGACGGTTAACGGCGCGGCCGGAGCGTCGATCAAAGAAGCCCTTTGTTTTCAGGCATAACTTTCATTGGCGCGGGCGATGATATGCTCAATGAAATGCTAACACGATGCCAGTGATTTTCGCTTAAGTTTTGCGAAACCGTTTTCCAATCATCTGATGGCGTGTGCGGCGGAACTCATTTCGCGGCATGGAAGGGGAGGCCATCATGCTGACATTCGGACTTATCGGAATCGCTTTCGCGACGCTGTGTGTGCTCGGATCGTTGTCGTCGTCGGCGCGAGAGCCGTCGATCTGAATTCGCCTGCTCAGCGCCGCAGACTATCGCCTGCAGGCGGCCATGGCCCGTTGCATGGGCAGCACGTTTATGCCCGAGCGGCCTGAACAGCATGCCCGGCAATTTAGCGGTGCGGCCTTTCCCGCAGCGCGGCCTTGATCCCTTGACGCAGAGGCCGTTTCACCGGCGTGATCGTTTCATTCGATTCACCGGTACTTGCACCCCTTGGCGCTTCCTGCCCTCGATTCCCCGAAATGGCAAAGCTCTGTCGCGGCCTTCGCGTTCGGGGTGAAATCGGCGTTGTCGTCCATTCTTGCGCTGGTGCTGTTCGGCACGTTCATCGGCATCGGCGCGTTCGCGCATGACACAGGTTTCACGCTGGGCTGGGCATTGGCCAGCACAGTGCTGGTCTGGGCAGGCCCCGCGCAAATCATCCTGATTTCGACCCATCATGCGGGTGCAACGCTGCTGGAATCGGCGCTCGCGGTGACAATCAGCGGCATACGCCTGCTGCCGATGGTGGTTTCGGTGTTACCGATGATGCGAACCGCTGAAACCAAAATGCGGCAGCTTGTTCTGCCGTCGCATTTCGTGGCGGTCACAGTCTGGGTCGAGAGTTTCCGTTTGCTTCCGCATGTGCCGCGCGAACGGCGGATCGCGTTTGTGAACGGGCTTGGCAGCGGGCTGACGTTCCTCAGTTGCGTGGCAGCGGTTCTGGGTTACGGCCTGGCGGCAAATCTTCCGCCGCTGCTGGCGGCGGGGATTCTCGCGCTGACGCCGCTGACGTTTTTGCTGTCGACGGCGCGCAATGCACACAAGCTGGTGGACAAGCTGGCGCTGGCGCTCGGTCTTGCGCTGTATCCGCTGGTGCAACTGCTGCATACCGGTGTCGATATCATGATCAGCGGCTTGACCGCCGGGACGATCGCCTATGTGGTCAACCGCATTTGGAGGCGCGCATGAGCGGACTTCTCGGTGACGCACATGCCATCGCGCTGTTGCTGTTCGCGGGCTTTCTGTCCAACGAAGTATGGCGGGTGCTCGGCCTCGTCATCGGTGGCGGGGTCGATGAGAGTTCGGAGTTCCTGATCTGGGTGAGGGCGGTGGCCGCCGCGATCCTTGCCGGTGTTATAGCCCAGATTCTGATCTCGCCGCCCGGCGCGCTCGCGACGGTTCCGGACGTGGTCCGGTATGGCGCGGTGGTAGTTGGGGTCGCGGTGTTTTTACTGACGCGCAAGTCGGTTTTCGCCGGCGTGGTCGCCGGAGAAATCGTCGTGCTGGCGGGCAAATGGTGGATGGGCTGACCGGCCTTGCGGTTCAGCCGTTCAGCGCCGCGATTAGCCGGGTGGCGTGGTCTTCCAGCACCTTCACGTCTTCCTTACGGCTGGCCGGGGGAAGCAGCGCGACGCCTTCGACGCGCGGCATGATATGGACATGAAGGTGAAAAACCACTTGGCCGCCAGCATGTTCGCTGAACTGCTGCAGGGTGATGCCGTCGGCGTTGAAGGCTTTCTTGGCGGCGACCGCGATCTTTTTCGCCGTCAGCGCGACATGCGCGAGGCTTTCGGGTGAGATGTCGAGAATGTTACGGGCCGGTTGTTTCGGGATCACCAGCGTATGCCCGGGACAGCGCGGCATGATGTCCATGAAAGCGAAGGTGTGCTCGTCCTCATAGACCTTGTGGCAGGGAATCTCGCCGCGCAGGATCTTCGCGAAAATGTTGTTGGGGTCGTAGGTGCTCATGGTCTGTCCCGGAATTTGGATGGCGCACCATCGCCGCCCGATGCGGCGCGGTCAAGCGTGGTTGTCGGAAGGCCATCCATGTCACGGTCCTGTCCTGCGCTCGGGAATGCTGGTGGCGATCTCGTCGATCCGGTCCGCGAGGTCGGTGAGGTCGCGGTGCAGCCCGTCCAGCGTGAAGGCGAGGCCGAAGGCACGGCCCACGGCATTGAAATCCAGCGCGCGCATCACGCCCGATTGCCGCAACCCCGTGAATGTTTCCGTAAAGGCAAGATGCGCGGCGCCGACGTCGTTGCGGGTGACAACAGTCACCGCATCGAGCGCGATGGCGCAGCGTCCCGTCAGTTCGGCCTGCGCGCGCAGCAATCGCGCCGCCGCCGGCGCGAGCGTGGATGCGATCTGGTGCGGCAGCGGCTCCCGCAGCACGGTCCCGATCCCGACCAGATCGTTGCGCACGCGCCAGAGCGTGCGCGGAATCGCTGCGGGGATGCGGTGGTCGGCGAGCTTTGACGCGCGCTCACGGTCGGCATCCTTCAAGGCCTGTTCGACGGCGGCGAGAGCCTGACGCAGGGCCGGATGCTCGCTCGAAGGCGCGAGCGCCTCGCCGCGATCGAGCGCATCGGCTTCCGACAGCAGTAGCCGCTGAATGCGATTGAGGACTGCGATCGACCGCGACACCACGACCGTATGGGACCGTGCCGGAAAGATCAGCACCATGGCCAAAACGCCAATCAGGCCGCCAAGCCCGATTTCGATAATGCGGTCGAGCACGAATTGCTCGACCGGTGCGCCCGCCGGATCGGTCAGCAGCATGATGGCGGCGGTCACCGGCGCCACGCGTAATTGCGGGCGGATCGCCGCGGCCCACACCGTGGCGCAGGTGACCAGAACCAGGGCGAGGCCGACTCCGAGAGACGTGCGCGAGTGAAAGGCTGCGGCGAGCCCGCCGACAAGTGCGCCAGCCAGCGTGCCCATCATGCGCTCGGTCGCGGCGCCGAGCGTTCCGCCGATGGAGCCCTGCATCACGATCATCACTGTGAAGACCGCCCAGTATCCCTGCGGCAGGCCCAGCGCCTTGTAGGCCGCATAGGCGGCACCGGTCGCAATCGCCACGCGAAAGGTCTGGCGCAGTTCAGGGGCGCGCCTGATCAGGAATTCGCGGATGCGGTCGGAGGTCAAGGCGTGTCCTTGGGCGGCATCGTCGTGCCGGGTCAGGTTAGGCCGCTGACAGGGCAATCACAACGGCTGGCCGGATCAGCTCTCCACGCCCGTCTTCCGAAACGGCCCGGCCTCGGTCAGTTCGCGGACCGCTTCCTGCACATAGCTGCGCTCACGCGCCAGATAATCGCGGATCGCGCGGCGCAATCCCGGATCGGCGATGTAGTGCGCGGAGTAGGTGGTCTGCGGCAGGTAGCCCCGCGCGATCTTGTGCTCGCCCTGCGCACCCGCCTCGACATTCTTCAATCCGCGCCGGATCGCGAACTCGATGGCCTGATAGTAGCAGACCTCGAAATGCAGGAACGGATGATGCTCGATGGCGCCCCAGTGGCGGCCGAACAGCGTGTCGGAGCCGATGAAGTTGATCGCGCCCGCGATCCAGCGTCCGTCGCGCTTTGCCATGACGAGCAGAACGTCCTTCGCCATGGTCGCGCCGATCTCGTCGTAAAACGAACGGGTGAGGTAGGGGCGGCCCCATTTCCGCGAACCGGTCTCCATGTAGAACGCGAAGAATGCGTCCCAGACATCGGGCGTGATGTCGTCGCCGGTCAGCGGGTGAATGGTGATGCCGTTGGCAAGCGCATCGCGGCGCTCGCGGCGGATCGCCTTGCGGTGGCGCGAGGCGAGGGTGGCGAGGAAATCCTCGAACGTGCCGTAGCCTTCATTGTGCCAGTGAAACTGCTGGTCGGTGCGCTGCAGGAATCCCTGTTTGGCAAGGAAGTCCCATTCGTTCTTATGCGCAAACGTGACGTGAACGGAGGACGCCTGCGTCGCGCCGCACAGCGCGATCAGTCCGGCGGCGAGCATATCGCGCACACGTTCTGCATCGTCGCCCGGGCGCACCAGCAGGCGAGGACCTGCGGCGGGTGTGAATGGCACGCTCGCCTGCAGCTTGGGATAATAGCTGCCGCCCGCGCGCGCATAGGCATCAGCCCAGCCGTGATCAAACACGTATTCGCCCTGCGAGTGATTTTTCAGATAGCACGGCACCACGCCGGCGACCTCACCGGCGATCCGCGCAATCAGATGCCGCGGGGCCCAGCCGGTGCGCGCGACTGCCGAGCCTGAATTTTCCAGTGCGGCAAGGAAGGCGTGGGTCACGAATGGATTGTATGCGCCGTCCGAACGGGCGCAGGCGTTCCAGTCGCCGGCCGCGATCTGGCCGATCGAGGACACCGCTTCAAGGGTGATCTCGGGAGAATCCGTCAACGGAGAGGCGCACCATGGCCGAGAGAAAACAAGAGTGTTTCAGCAGTATAAATCGGATTTCGGGCGGATGACTTCAAGTCTCCGGGAGCGCATCTTTCGGCTTATTCGGGGATGAAACCCTCGAAGGTCATCTGGTCGGCATAGCGAAAGGTCTTGGCCCGCTGTTCCGGTGTCCGCACGGTCCATGTGATGAGCGCGCAGCCAAAAATGTTCCTTGCGATCCATGGCGCGGGGGCGGGCAGGTCGTTGACGCTGTAGCTCACGAAATGCGGCTGCGTGCGGAAAGCATGACGGAGGCCCGTCATCTGATGAATCGTTTCCGGCGGCAGCCGTTTCCACTCGCCGTCGGTGTAGTGACGTTCCGCGACAATGCCGCGTGTCAGCTCGGGCATCCGTTCCCGAATCGCCAGAACCTGATCGGGATCGAACGACATCGCCGCCACCGGCCCGCGATAGGAGGCGAGCACTTCGGCCATCCGCTTGACCAACCGCCGGTCGCCGTCGAACCGGCTTTTGATCTCCAGCACCAGCGGCACCCGCCCTGCGATGCGCGCACAGAGATCGCCGAGCGTCATCATCCGGTCGGAGGTATTCTTGAACGCGACCTGCTTGAGTTGTTCCGCTGTGAGCGACAGCAACTCGCCGGTGCCCTCGGTAAGGCGGCCCAGCACGTAGTCATGATGCACCATCGCATCGCCATCGGCGCTGGGCTGCAGGTCGACTTCAATGGCGAAGTTTCCCGCGATCGCGGCGTCGATCGCGGACGGCATGTTCTCGATGATGCCGCGCGTACGATCGTGCAGGCCGCGATGCGCGATCGGCCGCGCCGTCAGCCATGGGGGTGAGCGCGACATCGTTAGCTTTTTTCAATGAGCATGATCTGATCCGAAAACCGGTGCCCACTTTTCGCCAACGCGGCCCCTGCGGGTCGGGATCATGCTCAGGCGACTTCAAAAATGCCTTCGACTTCGACGGCGGCATCCGCGGGCAGGGCGGCCACGCCCACTGTGGTGCGTGCATGGCGGCCCTTGTCGCCGAACGCGGCCACCATCAAATCCGAAGCGCCATTGAGGACCTTCGGTCCTTCAAGGAAATCCGGCGTCGCATTGACAAAGCCGCCAAGGCGCACCACGCGTGCAACCTTGTCGAGATCGCCGAGCGCCATCTTCACCTGCGCCAGCAGATTGATGGCGCAGCCGCGCGCGGCCGCGACACCCTGTTCGACGGTGACGCCGGCGCCGAGCTTGCCCTTGGCGATCAGCTTGCCTTCCGGTGTGTTGCAGACCTGGCCGGAGACGAACAGCAGGTTTCCGGTGCGCACAAATCCGACATAGTTCGCCACTGGCGGATTGGGCTGATGCAGCGTGATGCCCAACTCGTTCAACTTCTGCTCGACCGTTCCCGCCATGTGCTTCCCCGATACGTTTGTCATGTTTGCCCGTGGAGGTTCAGCATGCGGATGAACCGGGCGCGCCATATTTCACCCATCGTGAAACCACATGCAAGCGCAGCGGATGCATGACCTGACCTCGAATTTTTGGCAATCTTGCCTCTTTTGCCCCGGTTGCGGCGCAATGTTGCGGCTATTATCGTTTGATTCTCACGCTCTTAAGGAGACGCCATGCGGCGCCGGATTTCAGGTTGTCGTTCGCTTGCCCTGCCGCTGATGCTGTCAGCCGCATGTCTTGGACCATCCGCAAGCGGTGCATTCGCCGCGCCAAGCGTCGCCTTTCTTTCGCATCAGGCGGTTTACGATCTCAGCCTGAAGACATCGCGCGGCAATACCGGTGTCAACAACGCGACCGGGCGCATCCTTTACAACTTCAGCGGCAGCGCCTGTGAGGGCTATACGACAGAATTCCGGCAGGTGTCCCAACTCGACGCAGGCGAAAACAAGAGCACCGTGAGCGATCTGCGTTCCACCAGTTGGGAAGACGGCGAGGGCAAAACCTACCGCTTCAAGATTGATACGCGGATGAACGATGCCGATGCGACGTCGGTTGACGGCATCGCCGAGCGCGAAGGCAAGACCATCAAGGTCAAGCTCAAGAAACCCAAGGTCAAGACCTTCACCATCGACGGTGCGGTGTTTCCGACCGAGCAGGTGCGGCTGATCATCGAGGCCGCGCGTGAAGGCAAGTCGCTGCTCGAACTGGTGGTCTATGACGGCTCGGACGACGGCGAGAAAGTCTACAACACGCTCACCGTGATCGGGCAGCCGATCCCGGGCACCAAGGCTCCGGTCAAGCCGGATCCGACCACGAACAATGACAAGTTCAAGTCGCTGACGCGCTGGCCGGTCACGGTCAGCTATTACGATCAGGCCACGAAGCCGAACACGGGCGAGCAGACGCCGGTCTATGCGATGTCATTCGAGCTTTACGAGGACGGCGTGTCCCGCGCCCTGTCGCTGGACTACAACGATTTCGTGATTGCAGGCGCAATGGGCAAGATCGACATCAAGGAAACCAAGCCTTGTAAATAGTAAATAGGTGACGCGGTTTAATCTGCCTTCGCCGGCCCGTCATAAGCGATGCCGCGCATCACGGCGGCATTGCCAAATTTCTTGCGGACATTGTCCATCGCGCGTTCGGCATGAGCCGAGCGGCGGTCCAGCAAATCCTGATCGTCGGCTTCCAGGCCTGGCTTGAGCGCGCTGACGCCCGCACCGATCAGGCGGAACGCTGTGCCGTCAATTTCGCGGGCGAGCATTTCGCGCACGGTCGAGAAAATGCGTGTCGCCAGTTGGGTCGGCACCTGCAGCGATTGCGAGCGGGTGCGCTGGCGGAAATCCGCGGTTTTCAGTTTCAAGGTGATGGTTGAGCCGGAGAGGTCGCCGCTCTTCAGACGGGATGAGACCTTTTCGCACAGCCGCCACAGAATTTTTTCCAGGGTTGCGAAATCCCGGATATCGGTTTCCAACGTGGTTTCGTTTGAAATGGTCTTGGCGCCACGCTCAGCGACGACCTTGCGGTCGTCCATGCCGCGCGCCAGCCGCCAGAGCCGCCGCCCTTCGGGGCCGAACTGTTTCATCAGGTCGGCTTCATCCGCGCGCTGCAAATCCTTGATCAGACGGAATCCGCGCTGCGCGAGTTTCTCCTGCGAGGCAGGGCCGACGCCATAGATGAAACCGACGGGTCGCTCGGCCAGCATTTCGCGCGCCTCCTCCTGATCCAGCGCGGCAAAGCCTCGCGGCTTGTCGAGGTCGGACGCGATCTTGGCGAGAAACTTGTTCACCGACAGACCGACCGAGATGGTGATGCCGAGTTCGCGCTCGACCGTCGCGGCGAACCGCGCCAGCACCTTGGCGGGGATCATGCCATGGACCAGTTCGGTGCCGCTCAGATCCAGAAAGGCCTCGTCGATGGAGAGCGGTTCCACCAGTGGTGTCAGCGCCATCATCGCTTGGCGGACCTCGCGTCCGACGCGGACATACTTCGCCATGTCGGGCCGCACGACGACGGCCGACGGACACAGGTCGAGCGCCTTGAACATCGGCATCGCCGAGCGCACGCCATAGGTGCGCGCGATGTAACAGGCCGCCGAGACCACACCGCGCTTGCCGCCGCCGACGATCACCGGCTTGTCGGCGATATCCGGGTTGTCCCGCTTCTCGACGGTTGCGTAAAAGGCATCACAATCGACATGCGCGAGGGCCAGCGAGCCGAGGGTGCGGTGGCGGACCAGGCGCGGCGAGCCGCAGCCGGCGCAGCGCATGGCCTTTCCCGCCGCGTCCGACAGGCAGTCGCGGCAAAACCCCGGCAAGACGGCTGGCAGGCGGTCGTTCAACAGTCACTCCCAGCGTGGATCCAGCACTTCGCGGGCATTGGCGACGGCTTCCGGCGTGAGCTGCGAAGCGTCGGCAAAGGCCTTCACGGTTGCGTCATCGCGGACGATGAAATCGAGCACGCCGGCAAGGAATTTGGGGTCTGCTGCCGCCGTTCGGAGGGTCTGCGGCCCGATACCGCTCTCGGTCAGGAATGACCCCAGGCGCTCGGGGTCGGAAGCCAGGAAGGAAAGTGCCTGAATGGCAACAAATTCAGCCACTTCCTGAGGGTTTTTGGGGCCCTTTGTCATTGATCGTGTTTGCCTTTCCGTAACTTATCGTCTCTATTTTGCGCCATCATGCCCGAGTCACTGCGGCGTGGCGAATTCAATGGTTTCAGCACGTACGGGCATTTTGCGGGAATTGGAGGGCCAGGATGGCCAAAACCGTCCTGATCGTGGAAGACAACGAGCTCAATATGAAGCTCTTCCGCGATTTACTGGAGGCTCATGGGTATCAGACGGTCGGCACGCGCAATGGGGTTGAAGCACTCGATCTCGCCCGCAAATACCGGCCCGATCTTATTCTCATGGATATCCAGTTGCCTGAGGTTTCCGGTCTCGACGTGACACGCTGGATCAAGGCGGATGTCGAATTGCGTGCGATCCCGGTGGTCGCGGTCACGGCATTTGCGATGAAGGGCGACGAAGAACGGATCCGCGAGGGCGGGTGCGAAGCATATTTGTCCAAGCCGATTTCGGTTGGAAAGTTTATTGAGACGGTTCGACGGTTTGTCGGCTAGGAGAGTTTGATGTCCGCGCGCGTTCTGGTCGTTGACGACGTTCTCGCCAACGTGAAGCTGCTCGAAGCGCGGCTCTCCGCGGAATACTTCGACGTGGTGACGGCGAATTGCGGGACGCAGGCGCTGGAAATCTGCGAGCGCGCCGAATGCGACATCGTGCTGCTCGACGTCATGATGCCCGACATCGACGGCTTCGAGGTGTGCCGCCGCCTGAAGTCGAATCCGAAAACCCACTTCATCCCGGTCATTATGGTGACGGCGCTCGACAGCCCCGCCGACCGCGTGCGCGGCCTCGATGCCGGCGCCGACGACTTCCTGACCAAGCCGGTGTCCGACGTCGTCATGATCGCGCGTGTGCGCTCGCTGACGCGGCTGAAGATGATGACCGATGAGTTGCGCATGCGCGCGATCACCTCGCTCGAGATCGGCGTCAACGCGCCGGAGCGTGAAGCGGTTGCCGACACGGGAAGGGGAGGCCGCGTTCTGCTGGTGGACGACAGGCCGTCATCCTACGAGCGTCTTGCGCCGGTGCTGGCGTCCGAGCACCATGTCGACGTTGAGCCAAATCCGGCCGAAGCGCTGTTTCACGCCGCCGACGGCAATTACGATCTGCTGATCGTATCGCTGGGCCTCGAGAATTTCGACGGCCTGCGGCTCTGCAGCCAGGCGCGGTCGCTGGAGCGCACGCGCAGTCTGCCGATCCTTGCGATTGCCGATGCCGACAACAACGCACGGCTGCTACGCGGGCTCGAGATCGGCGTGAACGACTATCTGTTGCGACCGGTGGACAAGAATGAATTGCTCGCGCGTGCCCGGACCCAGGTGCGCAAGCGCCGCTATACCGATCACCTGCGCGACAATGTGCAGAACTCCATCGAAATGGCGATCACCGATCCGCTGACCGGGCTGCACAATCGCCGTTACATGGAAAGCCATCTTGCCACGCTTGCGGAGCAGGCGGCGATGCGCGCCAAGCCTCTGGCGCTGATGATGCTCGATATCGACTACTTCAAGTCGATCAACGACAACTATGGCCACGACGCGGGCGACGATGTGCTGCGCGAATTCGCGGTTCGAATCCGCAAGTCGATCCGTGGAATTGATCTTGCCTGCCGTTTCGGCGGCGAGGAATTTGTGATCGTGATGCCGGAAACCGACCTGCATGTGGCGGGCATGGTCGCCGAGCGCCTGCGCCGCTCCATTGCCGGAGAGCCGTTTGCGATCGAGAAGGGCGCCAGGCGGATCGAGGTGACGATTTCGATCGGCATCTCGACCTTGGAAACCAAAGGCGAGCCGGTCAGTTCCGTCCTCAAGCGCGCTGATCAGGCGTTGTACCGCGCCAAGCACGACGGACGTAACCGGGTGGTGGCTGCGGCGGCCTAACTCGCCTTCGACCTGTCTTCTTCGGATTCAAGATAGGTCCCGGACGCCGGATCGACCCAGTACAGGTGATCATGCACCTGTTTGACGCCGGCGACATTCTCGGCGGCGACGACGATGGCCTGCCGTGTGCGTTCGTCGGTAATGATCCCGCAGATATCGACGACCCCGTTACGCACAAAAACGTCGAGACCGGCTGGCCCCCATCCATGGCGGCCGATCTCCGCGACAATACGGTTATGGATATGGGTGTCGTCCGCGGTCGGGTCTGGAACGTCGCGCGTGAGGCCGGCAACAGCGCGCACGAAATTCTGCCGGCTGACAATGCCGGTCAGTTTCTTGCCGTTCACAACCGGGACGCGCTTGATGTGATGTTTTTCCATGATCGCGACGACGTCGGCGAGGGGTGTGTCTTCGGTCACGGTTTGAACGTCGCGGGTCATGATCTCGTCAACGCGGCGTCCGGCGGTCTGGACATATTCCGCAGCCTGCCGTCCCGGCCCGAGAATGAATTCGAGCCAGCGCGGCCTTTTGCGTTGCGTGCCGATTTCGCGCCGGCGCAGCAGGTCGCGCTCGGTGACGATGCCGACCAGTTCACCCTTGAGATCGACCACCGGAAGGCCGCTGATATGGTTGTTCAGCATCAGCCTTGCGGCGTGGGCGACCGAGTCATCGGGAGCAACCTTGATGACTTTGCGGGTCATGATGTGATGCGCTCTCATGAGATCACCTTTTGGGTTCGGATGGGGCGGTGCGGCTCTACGGATGGTCACAGGCCAGTCTGACAAGGTTGCGCCCGGACGCCTTGATGCACCTCAAATTGCGGGCTTTCTCAGCTTTGACCCACATCAAGCAGGCACGCCTTGTCACAGGCTAGATTCAGCGAACAAGGAGTTCGCACCATGGCCATCCGGGATTTCCTGCTTCCGCTTGTCAGCTATCCGAAGCCGACGACAAAGGCTGCCATCGAACAGGTGTTTCGCCTGAGCGAGAACCTTCTGTCGCCGGAAAGCCGGAACGAAAATCATGCGGCGATCAGGCAGCGCGTCTCGGCCGTGGTGTACGAGATCGAAATCGAGACGGGCCTTTACTTTGAAGGCGCGCATATGGGCGAGTTTCTCGAGCAGGAAGCGCGCAAGAGCGCGGCCAATGCACAGCAACTCGTCCGGGATTTCGAGCAGACTGCGGCTCGTCACAAGGTCATGCATCGCTGCCGGCTCGAACGCCGGACGCCGTATGACATGACGCGCAATCTCGTCGAGGCCGCGCGGCTGCACCATGTCACCGTCCAGCCGCTTCGCAAGGATACCGAAGACCAGTTTGATCTCGCCGAGAAGTTGATCTTCGAGTCGGGCCGTCCGGTCGTGATCTTTCCCGAGGAGCCGGTGCGGCCGCTGTCAGCCGCCATTCAAACGGTTGCTGTGGCATGGGACGGCAGCCGTCAGGCCACGCGCGCTGTTGCAGATGCCTTGCCGTTTCTGCGGCGCGCGAAAACGGTGAAGGCATTTACCGCGACAGACGACAAGCCGCTGTCGCCCGCGCAGGCCCAACAGTTCGTCGAGTATCTGGCCGGCTTTGGAATCGAAGCGATCCACGAAGATGTCAGGAAAACCGATCAGCATTCCATCGGCAGTTTCCTGGAATCCTACGTCGCATCCCGGGAGGTCGATCTGCTGGTGATGGGAGCCTACGGCCACTCCCGATTGCGGGAGTTCATCCTGGGTGGAGCCACGCGCTCGATTCTGGCGAATCCGCCGTGTTGGGTCTTGCTGTCTCACTGACCACGATGAAGCAACGATAAACGAAAAACGGGGCCGAAAGGCCCCGTTTTCGTTCAACAGGTCGTTGAAGGAATTACTTGATCTTGGCTTCGCGGAACTCGACGTGCTTCTTCGCGACCGGATCGTACTTCTTCTTCACGAGCTTGTCGGTCATCGTGCGCGAGTTCTTCTTGGCGACGTAATAGAAGCCGGTGTCCGCGCTGGAAACGAGCTTGACCTTGATGGTGACCGCTTTGGCCATGTTCAGAACCTCGAATGTCAGGAATCGGTAGCAGTCCCGACAGGCCGGGCCGCGTTTGGGCCGCAACCTAGCTCCGAACGCCCCAAAGTCAAGGTTTCAGGGCCGAATATTCCAAAAACCCGTTGGCCGCGGCCTTCGGCAGGAAAGTCACCGGCCACTTGGGCGGATATGGCCATTCAGCCGCGAATACAGCCCTTTCGGGCCGGAAAATCATGCTTTTGGGCCCGGAGGGTGCTCCCGTTTTTGCTCCAGCCTGCGGGCCCCGCAGCCCTTCCGGGCGATGCCAGGTGCTGGAGTTCCGGAATCGCCGATCCGGGCTATCCGCCCCGGAAATCCTTCGGTGAAAAGCTCAAATCGAGCATGCGCCACTGATCGTAGCGATCCGGCGGCAGCATCGCATAGGGCTGGCATTTTGCCAGCGCGTCCATTGCGCCCTTCATCAGGGCAGGCCCTTTCTCGGACGCACTGGCCTCGATCAGGAGCGGTTCGGCGGCGAGTGTGCCGTCCCTGCGAAATGCGACACGCAGCACGACGGAGACGTTGTCGCTCAGCGCGACCGAGCGCGGCAGGATCGAACATGTTTTCAGATGCGCGCGCAGGGCCGCCGCGTCCTCGCGCGAGATGTTCGCCTTTGCGGTCGCCTTGGCATCGAAGTCGCCCGCAGCGCCGGCATCGGGCAGGGTGAACATCATGCCGAACTGGGAGGTGATGTCGGGGGCCGCGGTCGGCACCTCCTGCTGTTGCTGCTGTTGCTGCGGCTGCGCCTGCTGCTGAGGTTGTGGTTGAGGCTGCGGAGCAGGTTTGGGTTGGTCAGGCTGTTGCTGGAGCGCGGCCTGTTTTGCGTCTTGCTTCGGCTTTGAGGCTTCGCTCGAGGCTGGAGGCGGAGGCTCTGCCTGCTGCTGCGCAGGCTCCTGGGGTTTCTGCGCGGCCTGCTCCTGAGATTTTTCCCGAGTCGTTTCCTGGGTCTTTTCGTCGAGGGTCGGGAAGTCGTAGTCCGGCTCCTTGGGAAGCGGTGGCGCTTCCTCCGGCGTGACGATGTCGATGGTGATGGCTTCGGCGGTTGTCGGCTCGAACGGGCGCACGCCCGCGAGCATGAGCCAGGCTGTCAGGACCGCAACATGTGCGGCGACCGATATGGTGGCACCCGTACGCATACAATTGTGGTTCGCTCACCCTGGACGGTCGTTTCGCCGTCGGCGGATGGCATCATATCAGCCCGTGCGGGCGCAAGAAACCTCAACTCTGTGGATCAGGTCTCGCCGAGCACAGCCGCGATCATCGCGCCCACCGCCATGTCGTCCTGCTGGCCAAAGCCGTGATGATAGATGGCGCCATTGCGGCGGATCAGGATCAGGGTCGGTGTTCCGCGCATGCCGTAAGCAGCCATGGTGACCGGGATCGGCGTATCCACACCAGCCGTATCCACGCCGATGGGGAAGGTGAGCCGGTTCTCATGCACGAATGCCTTGAGTGATACCGGCGTCATCGCGGCATGATGCTCGAAAACGGTGTGCAGGCCGATCACCTGCAGGTCCGAATTGCGGAACATATCATGGGCGCGTTGGGTCTGCGGCGTGCCGTGAGACACACAGCCCGGACAGAGCATCTGAAATGCGTGAAGCAGAACCGGCCGCCCGTGAAGACCCGCGAGCGTCAGGGGTGTGTCGGTGTTGAGCCATTCAGAGATCGACAGTTCAGGCGCGATGTCGGTCGTCATGGCATCTCCGTCGCCGGCTCAGATCACGTCCCGCTGCATCTTGCCGCTGTAGAAGTGGAAGAAGGGCACCTCGGCCGCGTGGGAGAGCGGTCCTTGCGCCAGCCGCTGGTCCAGTTCCCGCAGCACCAGCTTCGTCATCTGATGAAGATCGGCCAGCGATAGCGAGCCAAGCTCCACCCAGACAAGTTCGACCAGTTCGGCATCGGCATGGACCACGCCTTCGACGCGATGCGCGATGGCGGAAGCATCAGCCGTGAAGAAGCGGGTGTCGAACCGGCGGACGCGGCCAGGCGGCGTGATCGCGCGGGCAATCAGGAACAGGCCCGATGGATCGGGCAGCAGGCCAGCGTCGGCGAATGGTTTCCATTCGCCGGTCAGTTTCGCTCCGGCGCCGTTCATGCGAGCAGCCTTGCGGCCAAGGCACAAGCCGGTTTCCTCGCAGGCTTCGCGAATGGCCGCGACAGCCAGCGCCCGTGCGCGGGCAGCCGCGATCTTCGGGCTGCCGCTGGTGAGCTTCTTTTCCAGCGCCTTCGGAATCTCCGCCGCAACGGGAATCCGGTTGTCGGTAGCATCGACGCGTCCGCCGGGAAACACGAATTTTCCTGGCATGAAGACGACGTTGTCGTGGCGTTTGCCGACCAGAACCTTGGGCACGCTTCCGCTGCGATCCACAAGGATCAGCGTCGCGGCATCTTTCGGGCGGCGGTAAGGATGACTGTCGTCTTCCTTTTCTTCTTTCTCGGGAGCGTTCATTTCACCACGTTCAGCTTCGCAATCGTGCCTTCTTCAACATCTGCCGGGCGGCTCTCGTCAAAGCCGTGCATGCGGAATGCCCATTGCAATCCGACCACGGCGCCCTTGACCGGCTGCAACAGCAGCAGAGAGGAGGCCAGCGTGAAGGGAAGATAGAACGCCAGTTGCAGCAGCATCGACGGCGCGTAGTTGGTTTCGATCCACAGCGCGATCGGCACGATGATATGGCCGACAATGACGATCACCAGATAAGCGGGCAGATCGTCGGCGCGGTGATGGCTCAGGTTTTCGCCACACACCGAGCATTTATCCGCGACCTTCAGGAAGGCGCGGAAGATTTTGCCTTCACCGCAGTTCGGGCAGCGGCAGCGTAATCCGCGCGCCATTGCCTGCCAGACATCGCGCTTCGGCAAAGGCCGTGTTGCCGGGGTCCATGTTGCTGCGGGCGTCGTGCGGCTATCCATGATCTCTCCTTCGAAGGACATCAGCCCTTCTTCTTCGATTTGCGCGCCTTGCTGCCGGAAGGCTTGCGCGGCTTCTTCTTCCTGTCGTTTTTGTCGCGGCCCGGCCGGGTCTTGCCGCCTGGATGCGGCTTGCCCGCGCGGTTATCGCGAATGCGGCCACCGCGCGGAGCGGTCCGTCCTTCGGACAGCAATTCGAACCGCAGCGCACCAGCCACGGGAGCAGCTTCTACCAGACGAACCTGCACCTCGTCACCCAATCGATGCATGGCACCGCTGCGCGACCCGATCAGGGCATGGCGATTTTCATCGTAATTGTAATACTCGCTGCCCAGCGTGCGCACCGGAATCAGGCCATCCGCGCCGGTCTCGGTCAATTTCACGAACAATCCCGCGCGGGTAACGCCCGAGATTCGCCCTTCGAACGTCGCGCCGACGCGGTCGGCAAGGAAATGCGCGATCAGCCGGTCGGCAGTTTCACGTTCGGCCTTCATGGCGCGGCGTTCGGTGAGCGAAATTGCCGCAGCCACTTCATTCAGCGTTTCAAACGTCTCGTTTTCCGGCAGCGCGCCTTCACCGAGGCCAAGCCCGCGGATCAGCGCGCGATGCACGATAAGATCCGCGTATCGGCGGATAGGAGAAGTGAAATGAGCGTAGCGCCGCAGGTTGAGGCCGAAGTGGCCGTAGTTTTCCGCGGAGTATTCCGCCTGCGCCTGCGAGCGCAGAACGACTTCGTTCACCAGCGGTTCCGCGTCGCGGCCTTTCACCTGCGCAAGAATGCGGTTGAAGACGGTGGGACGCAGCGCGCCAGTGGCGGAGAACGGCATTTCCAGCGTCTTGAGAAATTCGCGCAGGTTGTGAACCTTCTCGACGGTCGGTTCGTCATGCACGCGATAGATCAGCGGCAGGGCCTTCTTCTCAAGCGTTTCAGCCGCTGCGACATTGGCGAGGATCATGAATTCCTCGATCAGCCGGTGCGCGTCGAGGCGCTCCGGCGTTGTCACGCGGTCGACAGTGCCGTCGGCCTTCAGCAAAATCTTGCGTTCGGGCAGGTCGAGATCGAGTGGATCACGCTCATCGCGCGCGCGCTTCACCAGCGCGTAGGCTGTCCACAGCGGTTTGAGGATTTGATCGAGCAGGGGGCCGGTCGTGTCGTCAGGCCGTCCGTCGATGGCAGCCTGCGCCTGCGCGTAGGCCAGCTTGGCGGCGGAGCGCATCAAGATGCGGTGAAACGTGTGGGATCGCTTGCGGCCATCCTTGTCGATCACCATGCGCACGGCAAGCGCGCCGCGCGGTTCGCCCGGCTTGAGCGAACATAGATCGTTCGAGATGCGTTCGGGCAGCATCGGGACGACGCGGTCAGGAAAGTAGACCGAGTTGCCGCGCCGGAGTGCTTCGCGGTCGAGCGGCGCATTCGGGCGCACATAGAACGCGACATCGGCAATGGCGACACTGACGATGTAGCCGCCCTTGTTGTTCGGATCGTCGTCGAGTTCGGCATGAACCGCGTCGTCATGATCCTTTGCATCCGGCGGATCGATGGTGACAAGCGGAACGGAGCGCCAGTCCTCGCGCCCCGCGAGCGTTGCCGGTTTGGCAGCTTCGGATTCTGCGATGGCGTCGGCAGGAAACTCCTGCGGAATTTCATGAGCATGAATCGCGATCAGGCTGACGGCCTTCTCGGTCTTGAGCGAGCCGAGACGCTCCTTCACCTTGCCGGACGGCAGGCCGTAGCCGCGCGAGCGGATCAGTTCGACGCTGATCAGATCGCCGTCTTGTGCGCCGCCGGCATTCGCCGATGCAATGGCGAGTTCGCGTCCCGCCTGTTTCTTGTCGACCGGGATCATGCGGCCGTCGCCATTCGGCATCAGGCGAAAGATTCCAAGGACGCGGTGGGCGGTCTTGTCGAGGAGCTTGATGACGCGGCCGCGATAGGCCTTCTCGTGTTTGCTGTCGGGTTTTTCAACGCGCAGCAGCGCGCGGTCGCCGACACCGGCGACGGTGCCGGGCGCGGCGCGGCGCGGGACATGGATGCGAATGATCGGGGCAGGGCCGTCGACTTCTTCGAGCCACTCGGCAGGTGAGGCAAGAAGCTCGCCGTCGCTATCACGGCCTGTGACGTCTGCAACGATGGTGGGCGGGAGTGATTTGACCTCGCGCACCTTCTTTCCTTGTTTGGCGATCGCGCCTTCGTCGGAAAGCTCGCGCAGAATCCGCCGCAGCGCCGCGCGGGACTCGTTCTTCAATCCGAAATGCCGGGCCAGTTCGCGCGTCCCGGCTTCACCGGGATGCGCCTTGACGAACGCGACAATGCTCTCTCGGTCGGGAAAGGCTGTCGTCGCGTCGCTTTTCTTTTTCATTATCCGCGTGCTTTACCGGCGCTCTTCTTTTCCGCAACCTTGGTGACCTTGGCTGCGGCGACCTTCGATGCCTTGGCTTTCGCAGCCGCGGCTTCCTTCAGGGAGACGGGCTCAGCCGCTTCCTTCTTGGGAGCCGCCTTTTTCGCCACAGCCTTTTTCTTGGCGGCAGGCTTCTTCGCGGGCTTCTCGGATGCTTCAGCGTCGCTGGCGTTAGCCGCCGGTTTCGCAGCCTTCTTCGCGGTCTTCTTGGCGGTGCGCTTCGGTTTGCCGCCGCCCTTCTTGGCGCGCTCCTCGATCAGGGCGATGGCTTCCTCGATGGTCAGCTTCTCCGGCTCGATGCTGTCGGGAATGGTCGCATTGATGCCGTCGATGGTGACGTAGGCGCCATAGCGGCCTTTCTTGAGCATGATCTTGCCGCCGCGTGCCGGATAGTCTCCGACTTCCTTGCCGGGGTCTGCGCCGAAACGGCGGCTCGGACCTTTGGCGACCTTCTCGGCGATGAGCGTGATCGCGCGATTGAGGCCGACATGGTAGACATCGTCACCGGCTTCGAGGCTCGCATACGTTTTGCCGTGGCGCACGAACGGACCGAACCGCCCGATGCCTGCGGTGATGACTTCGCCGTCTTCCGGATGCGGACCGATATCGCGCGGCAATGACAGCAGCTTCAGCGCAAGTTCGAGTTCGACATCGGCAGGTGACATGTTCTTCGGAATGCCCGCACGCTTCGGCTTCTCGTCCTCGCCGTAATCCTTCGGCTCGCCGAGCTGGATATAGGGACCGAACCGTCCGGCCTTCACCGCGACTTCAAGACCCGAGACAGGGTCCTTGCCGAGCGGACGGTCGCTTGCGCCGCTGGAGGCGGCAAGGGGACGCGTGTAGCGGCATTCGGGATAGTTCGAGCAGCCGACGAACGCGCCGAACTTGCCCGCCTTCAGATTGAGCTTGCCGGTGCCGCAGCTCGGACACTGGCGCGGATCGCCGCCGTCAGCGCGCGGTTCGTAGATATGTTCGCCGAGCATCGCATCGAGCACGTCGAGCACTTCGGTGACACGAACGTCCTTGATGTCGTCGACCGCGCCGATGAAGTCACGCCAGAAATCGGCGAGCACCTGTTTCCAGGCGATCTCGTTGTTGGAAATCCGGTCGAGCTGTTCTTCAAGGTCGGCGGTGAAATCGAACTCGACATAGCGGGCGAAGTAATTCTCGAGGAAGGCCACGACCACGCGGCCCTTGTCCTCGCCGTGCAGGCGCTTCTTTTCGAGCTTCACATAGCCGCGATCCTTCAGAACCTGAATGATCGACGCATAGGTGGAGGGCCGGCCGATGCCGAGTTCTTCCATGCGCTTGACCAGCGAGGCTTCCGAGAAGCGCGGCGGCGGCTCGGTGAAATGCTGAGTGACGTCAAGCTTCTCGCGTTTGACCGCCTCGCCCTGGTTGATCACCGGCAGGCGCTTGCTGTCTTCATCTTCTGGATCGTCGTCGCGGCCTTCCTGATAGACGGCGAGGAAGCCGTCGAACTTCACCACCTGACCGGTAGCGCGCAGTTCGAGCGTGCGACCGCCCGCCTTGGCGGCGATATCGACCGTGGTGCGTTCGAGTTCCGCCGATTCCATCTGGCTGGCGACGGTGCGCATCCAGATCAATTCATAAAGACGGAACTGGTCGTTATCGAGCCGGGCCTTCAGCGAAGCCGGGCGGCGCGACAGGTCGGTCGGGCGGATGGCTTCGTGCGCTTCCTGCGCGTTCTTGGCCTTGGAGGTGTACTGGCGCGGAGAGTCCGGAACGTAGTTTTTGCCGTAGTCCTCGCCGATGACCTTGCGGACCTGCGTGATCGCTTCAGGGGCGATCGAGACGCCGTCGGTACGCATATAAGTAATGAGACCGGTGGTCTCGCCGCCGATGTCGATGCCTTCATATAGGCGCTGCGCGATGCGCATGGTGTGCGCGGGCGCGAAGCCGAGCTTGCGGCTGGCTTCCTGCTGAAGGGTCGAGGTGGTGAACGGCGACTGCGGATTGCGCCGCGCCGGTTTGGCTTCGACCGCCGTGACGGTGAAGTTTGCAGCTTCCAGCGCCTTCCTGAAATCCTCGGCCTCCGCGCCGGTGCCGATATCGAGGCGCTGCAGCTTGCGGCCATCGGCGCCGACAAGACGCGCCTCGAAGCTGTCGCCGCGCGGTGTGACCAGCGTCGCCAGCAGCGACCAGTATTCCTTCGCGACGAATTTCTCGATTTCGAGTTCGCGGTCGCAGACCAGCCGCAGCGCGACAGACTGCACACGTCCGGCGGAGCGGGCGCCGGGCAGCTTGCGCCAGAGAACAGGGGAGAGGGTGAAGCCGACCAGATAATCCAGCGCGCGGCGCGCCATGTAGGCGTCGACCAGCGCGCCGTCGATCTGGCGGGGATGCTGCATCGCTTCGGTGACGGACTGTTTGGTGATGGCATTGAAGACGACTCGCTCGACCTTCTGGTCCTTCAGCGCGCGCTTCTGCTTCATGATCTCCAGCACGTGCCAGGAGATGGCCTCACCTTCGCGATCGGGGTCGGTTGCAAGGATCAGCTTGTCGGCGCCCTTCAGGGCCTTGGCAATATCGTTCAGCCGGCCGGCGGCCTTGGGGTCGGTTTCCCAGATCATCTGGAAATCGGCCTCCGGATCGACCGATCCATTCTTGGCCGGGAGGTCGCGGACATGGCCGTACGAGGCCAAAACCTCGTAGGAGGAGCCCAAATACTTGTTGATCGTCTTGGCCTTGGCAGGCGACTCGACAATGACGAGATTCATTTGATTCCAATAACTTAACGGGGGAACGCGGGCCGGAATCGCAAGATTCCTCTAGGCTGGCTTGGCCGATACATGGGTAAAAGGGGGTCCGCTGTCAAATCGGGATCTGGTGAGCACACCGTTTCCGCCCTCTGGTTTCCCGCAAAAATCGCAGGTAATGTAACTTGTAGTTGTGCACGTATTACGTGTATTATCCAAAAACGCTCTTAAATTTGCATGCTGGAATTCCACAGGGGTGCGAATGGCCGTTCGCAACAACCGCGGCGATGCGTTGCCGTCTCACGATATGTCAGGAGACGGAGGTCCGCTCGAAACCGCGAACTTGATTTCCGGAGCCGTCGTGGAGTTGGCTCAACTGGCGCACCGCCATCGGCTCGATATGCTGGCGCATCTGCTCGAGATGGCCAAATTGGAAGCGGATGAGTTCATCCGCCGTCAGCACGGCAATTCCAGCAGGCATTAAAGGGCGGAAACGGGTGGCAGGACCTTTGTTTCCGACTGCTCCAGCACTCGGCCGTCGTGGGCGCGGATTTGCAGTTTGCTGAGGGGTTGTCCGTCCTGGCGATCGACCAGCGCGCTGAACTTTTCTCCCGGGGTAAAGGCATACTCTTCGCCCCATTGCCGCAAGGCGACCAGGACGGGGAAGAGCGCCCGGGCCTTGTCCGTCGGCACATAGTCCTGATAGGCGCCGCCATCCGACGCCGGCTTCATCTCCAGAATGCCCTGGGTCACCAGCGTCCGCAGCCGGGTGGTTAGGATGTTCTTAGCCACGCCGAGATTTTTCTGAAACTGGCTGAAGCGCCGCGCACCCATGAGGGCATCGCGGATGATCAGCAGCGACCACCAGTCGCCGATCACGTCCAGCGTCCGGGCGATAGGGCAGATATCGCCCTGAAGACTCTTGCGTTTCACAGCTTGTCCTCCGCGCTGAAAATTCTGGTTGCATCATAGAACTCTTGCGGTTATCTAGCAAGTCTAGTTTCAAAATGAAACCAATTTGCACGATAACCAGCAGGAGCGGTCCATGAGACTTAAGGGCAAAACGGCATTCATCACCGGGGGCAACAGCGGCATTGGCCTCGCCACTGCAAAGCTGTTTGTGGCGGAGGGCGCCCGGGTGGCGATCACCGGCCGGGATCAGGTCAGGCTGGATGCGGCGGTCAAGGAACTTGGACCTAACGGTTTCGGCATCAAGGCCGATGCCACCGACGTGGCGCAGCTTGAAGACGCGGTCGCGCAGGCGGCAAAGACGTTCGGGAAGCTCGACATCGTGTTTGCCAATGCTGGTATCGCGGGAAACACGCCGGTTGGCGGGACCACGCTCGCGGCATTCGAGACCGTCATCAAGACCAATCTCACCGCCGTGTTTTTCACGGTGCAGGCGGCTGTCGCACACATCAATGATAACGCGTCGATCATCCTCAATGGCTCCGTCATTTCGGTGCTCGGCAATCCGGGTTACTCGGCTTATGCGGCGACAAAGGCTGGCGTGCGCGCGATGGCGCGGGTGATGGCCTCTGAACTGTCGCCGCGCGGCATCCGTGTGAACGTCGTCTCGCCAGGCGGCACACGCACACCAATCTGGGGGCCGGGCATCGCCACACCTGAAGCCGAAAAGATGCTCGAGAAGCGGATTTCCGCCAGCACGCCGCTCGGCCGGATGGGCGAAGCCGATCACATCGCCAAGACTGTGCTGTTCCTTGCGTCTGACGATGCGGCGCATGTGCAGGGACAGGAAATCTTCATCGACGGCGGCTCGACCGCATCGCCTGCCGGCGCGCCGATCTATCGCGGGTAGTTAGAGAAGTGAAACCATCCCGCCGCCGTGGCGTTCCAGCCGTCCCGCCAGTTCAAGTTCGAGCAGGACGGTGCGGATCACGGCGGCAGATACATCCGTCATGCGAATCAGGTCGTCGATGCCGACCGGCGAGGGGCCCAGGAGGCCGATGACGCGCTCCCGCTCGTCGGCATGTGGCTCGTCATCGGGCGGCTGGTCATCGGATTCTGCGATCGGCAGTTCCACCGGACGTCCCATGATCGGCTGAACCGCGTTGATCACATCGGCGGCTTCCGTCACCAGTGTCGCGCCTTGCTTGATGAGATCGTTGGTCCCCGCGGCGCGCGGATCAAGCGGTGAGCCCGGCACGGCGAACACTTCGCGGCCCTGTTCGTTGGCAAATCGCGCGGTAATCAGCGAACCTGACCGATGCGCGGCCTCGACAATCACCACGCCGAGCGCAACGCCGGAGATCAGCCGGTTGCGCCGGGGAAAGTCCCGCGCGCGGGGGCTGTGACCCATCGGCATTTCGGAAATCGCGCCGCTGCCATGTTCGATGATATCGAGCAGAAGGTCTTCATGCTCCGCCGGATAGATCCTGTCATGTCCGCCGGCCAGCACCGCAACCGTGCCGGTATCGAGCGTGACGCGATGGGCGGCCTGATCAATGCCGCGCGCGAGGCCCGACGCAATAGCGAAGCCGGCATTGCCGAGATCGCGCGCGATGGTCTGCGCGAATTTCAGCCCCGCGCCGGATGCGTTGCGGGAGCCGACGATACCGATCATCGGCTGGGTCTGAACATTGAGAACACCGCGCACGCCGAGCAGCGGCGGCGCATCCTCGATCAATGCGAGGCGGGGCGGATAGCCGTATTCGCCCGGCGCGAGCAGGGCGACGCCCATGCGTCCACCGGTCTCGATTTCGCGTTCGGCATCCGCATGTGTGCAGATGCGGCCAACTTTTGACGCGCCGCCACGTTGCGCCAGATGGGGCAGGCGATCCAGCGCGGCGCGTGCGCTGCCGAAATGATTGATGAGCGAGCGGAAGGTGCGAGGACCGACATTGTCGGAACGGATCAGCCGCAGCCAGTCGATACGCTGTGCGTCGGTCAGTCTGGCGGTGGCTGAAGTCCTGATATCCACGCGGCCCCCCATGGCGGGAGTGTTGCGCAAGAGCAGGCGGAGGACAATGGCTCGCAGTCAGTGAACGGTGCCCTTGGCGGCGAGAAACAGCAGCTTTCGCGCCTCCTGCTTCTGATAAAGTTCAAGCCAGCGCAGTTCGTCGGGTGTTTTCCATTCCTTCGACGAGACGGGGGCGAGCAGCCCCTGGATCGCCTCTTCCAGTTTCAGGAATTCCCGGGTCTCGGCAACGGAGAGGCCGACCAGAACGCGGTTACCGTCACCGTCGATTTCGTAATCGTCGCTCATCCCGCTTCATTGAACGGAGGCGAGCAACAGATCAACGTGTTCCCGGGTTTAACCTAACCGTTCAACCTTACCGATGTCGCGTTGAGGGACACTGATGCGGCACGGACTACGTACTATCCCTTTTTCCCGATCTTGCCTTCGGTTCCGCTCATCAGCCGCTGAATATTGGCGCGATGCATGATCCAGAGCGCTGCGGTCATGAGCGCGAAAACAGCGGCGAGCGCCGTATGCTGCGACCAGTACAGCATCACCGGCACGATCAGGCTTGCGACCAGGGCTGCCAGCGACGAATAGCGGAAGATCACTGCGACCGCGATCCAGATCGCGCAGAACGCCAGCGCGGCGGGCCAGAACAGGCCGAGCAGCACGCCGATATAGGTTGCGACGCCTTTGCCGCCCTTGAATTTCAGCCACACCGGGAAAAGATGACCGACAAATGCGCCGATGCCGGCGGCAATCGCGGCGTTCGGCCCGCCGAAATGCCCGGCGACGATCACGGCGATGGTTCCCTTGAGCATGTCGCCGAACAGGGTCGCGGCGGCAAGACCCTTGTTGCCGGTGCGCAGCACGTTGGTCGCGCCGATATTTCCCGAACCGATCGAGCGAAGGTCCTGCGTGCCCGCGAGTTTGGTCAGGATCAGTCCGAACGGAATCGAGCCGCAGAGATAGCCGAACAGGAATGCCAGCACGAAGCTGAGGGCAAAGGCCGTCAGGAAACCACTCATGATCTCTCACATGTCCAGGTTGAGTGCGGCGAGTCGCACTTAAACATGTTCGTAGACGGTGCGTCCGTCAACGATGGTGCGCGCAACGCGGCCGGTAAACCGGGCTTCATCGAACGGTGTGTTCTTGCACTTTGACTTTAGGTCCGCCGGATCGAGAACCCATGGCGTATCGAGGTCGATCACGATCACGTCGGCGGGCGAGCCGGGGCGCAGCGAGCCGCCGGGCAGGCCGAGCAGTTCCGCCGGGCGCGTCGACATGGCGCGGATCAGCGTCTTGAGATCGACATCGCCGGAGTGAACGAGGCGCAGGCCCGCCGACAGCATGGTTTCAAGGCCGATGGCGCCTGCGGCGGCTTCGGCGAACGGCAGGCGCTTCACCTCGACGTCCTGCGGATTGTGATCGGACATGATGACGTCGATCAGTCCGGACGAAAGTGCCGAAACCAGCGCCGCGCGATCGGTTTCGGTGCGCAGCGGCGGCGACACTTTCAGGAAGGTGCGATAGGGGCCGATGTCGTTTTCGTTCAGCGTCAGATGATTGATGGAGGCCGACGCGCTGACGTTCAGGCCTGAGTCTTTCGCGCGCTTGAGGATATCCAGCGAGTCGGTGCAGGTGAGGGAGGCCGCGTGGTAGCGGCCGCCGGTCAGCGCCACGAGGCGCATGTCACGCTCCAGCACCACGGCTTCCGACGCATTGGGGATGCCCATCAACCCGATGCGCGAGGCAAATTCACTTTCATTCATCACGCCTTCACCGACGAGGTTGGGGTCCTCGGTGTGATGGACGATCAGTGCATCGAAATCGCGGGCGTAGCTCAACGCGCGGCGCATCACGAGCGCGTTCATCACGCTCCTGTCGCCGTCGGTGAACGCGACCGCGCCGGCCGCCTTGAGCAGGCCGATTTCAGTCATTTCCTCGCCGTTCATCCCCTTGGTCAGCGCGGCCATGGGCTGAATGTTGACGATCGCGGTGTCGCGTGAGCGGCGCAGGACGAAGTCCACCGTCGCGGAGTTGTCGATGACCGGCTTGGTGTCGGGCTGGCAGACAATGGTGGTGATGCCGCCGGCCGCCGCGGCAAGGCTGGCGGAAGCGAAAGTCTCGCGGTGGCCTGCGCCGGGCTCGCCGACGAAGGCGCGCATATCGACGAGGCCGGGAGCGACGACCTTGCCGGCGCAATTAATAATGTCTGTGCCCTCGGGCACGCCGGCGGCGCCGATGCCACGTCGGGCGTCGCGGATCATGCCGTCGGCGATCAGAACGTCGCCGGGGCCGTCGATATCCCGGGCAGGGTCGATCAGGCGGGCGTTGGCGAGCAGGATGGGGCGGCGATCTGTGCGCATGTGTTTCACGCGTTAGGCAGGTTGCGGGCGAGCGCTTCGAGCACCGCCATGCGAACCGCCACACCCATTTCGACCTGCTCACGGATCAGCGACTGCGCCCCGTCCGCCACGGTGGAGTCGATCTCGACGCCTCTGTTCATCGGGCCGGGATGCATCACCAGCGCATTCGGCTTGGCGTAGTCGAGCTTCTTCTGGTCTAGGCCATAGTACTGGAAATACTCCGAACTCGACGGCACGAACGAGCCGTTCATGCGCTCGCGCTGCAGGCGCAGCATCATCACGATGTCCGCGCCATCGAGTCCCTCGCGCATGTCGCGCGCCACCTCGACGCCCATGCGTTCGATGCCCGGCGGCAGCAGCGTGGAGGGCGCGACCACGCGGACGCGGGCGCCCATGGTGTTGAGCAGAATGATGTTGGAACGTGCGACCCGCGAATGCAGCACGTCGCCGCAGATCGCCACCAGCAGGCCTTCGATATGGCCCTTGTTGCGGCGAATGGTCAGCGCATCCAGCAGGGCTTGCGTCGGGTGCTCGTGCGCGCCGTCGCCGGCATTGATGACCGAGCCGTCGACTTTCTGCGCCAGCAGTTCCACCGCACCGGAGGCATGATGGCGCACCACCAGAATATCTGGATGCATGGCGTTGAGGGTCACCGCCGTGTCCATCAGCGTCTCGCCCTTGCGGATCGAGGAGGACGCGACCGACATGTTCATCACGTCAGCGCCGAGCCGCTTGCCCGCGATCTCGAACGAGGACTGAGTGCGCGTGGAGGCCTCGAAGAACAGGTTGACCTGGGTGCGACCGCGCAGGTTTGTGCGCTTCTTGTCCACCTGCCGGTTCAGTTCGACGAATTCTTCGGAAAGGTCCAGAAGGCCGGTGATGTCGGCCACGGAAAGGCCCTCGATGCCCAGCAGATGCCGGTGTCCGAGGACGAAACTCGATTTCGATGCGGTTGTCATTAAAGCAAGAGCTATAGGCAGACTTGCCCGGCGGAGCAAGACGGATTCGGCGCTCGCCGAGTTTTCCCCCGCTGATGTCCGGGCAGGGTAAATACATCGGATTTTGACAAAAATGGCGAAGGGGTGTCGATGGTCCTATCGCCGTCATGCCCGGCTTTATGCCGGGCATCCACGTCCTTACGATGTCGCCCGGCGTGGATGGCCCGAACAAGTCCGGCCATGACGAACCTGGATATTGAATGCTATGCGAACAATGATTTTCACGGCGGCCGGTTTACTCGGTTTGATGGCGGTGGGTTCCGGATTGGCAGCCCAGCCGTTGCCGGCCGATTTCATCCATCTGCGCGATCTTGATCCGACCATCGTGCAGGACATGCGCTACGCCACGCCGAATAACTTCGTCGGGCGCGTGCTGAACGGCTATGAAGCGGGAGAGTGCATCGTCACGCGCAGCGTCGGCGCGGCGCTCAAGCGTGTGCAGGATGATTTGAGGCTGCGCGGCCTGTCGCTGAAAATGTACGATTGCTATCGCCCGCAACGCGCGGTCGATGACATGTATGCATGGGCTCAGGATGGCAAGGAGACACCGGCGCAGCGGCGCTACAATCCGAAAATGCGCAAGGCGGACCTGTTCCGGCTTGGTTATGTCGCAAGACATTCCGGCCATTCGACCGGCAAGGCGGTGGACCTCACTCTGGTTCAGATGCCTGCTGCGAAGGCCGCGCCGTTCGATCCGAAGGCCGACTACGCCGACTGTACCGGGCCGCAGCGTCTTCGTGCACCGGACAGCAGTGTCGATATGGGCACTGGTTACGATTGTTCTGACGCCGCCGCGCATACAGACTCGAAAGCGATCACGCCGCAGCAGCGCAAATGGCGCCAGATTCTCGTCAGCGCGATGGCGAAGCAGGGTTTCGTCAACTACCGGCTGGAATGGTGGCACTTCTCGCTGCCATCACCCGGAAATACCGCGTTCGATTTTCCGGTGACGGCGCGATAGCGGTCCGCGGATGCGGTCTTGAATTCTCGCCGCACGGTCATAACTTGCGGTGTACAGGCGCGTTTATGTCGCGCGATGCAGAAAGGCATCGTCATGGGCAGAGGCGGTATCGCGGTTACAGCGGTTCTTCTGGCCATTTTGGCCGCCACGATCTGGTGGGCGTGGCAGGGCTGGGTGTCACATGCGGATGTCGAGATGTCGATCCATGGCTACATTGCCATGGGGCTCGGGATTTTCTTCTCGCTGGTGATCGGCTGCGGATTGATGGCGCTGACCTTCTACTCCAGCCGCCGTGGCTACGATGATCTCCCGCAGGGCAAGGAACTCCAGGAGCGGAAAGGGCCGCGCAATATCTCCTGACGGAAGTTGCGTGAAACGCACCGCGTTCCGGTATAGCCTGCCGTTCTCATGTCCGGGAACGACTCATGGCTTCATCATCTCTTTCTCCAACGACCGACGTTTTCAACCAGTCTCCTCCGTTTGAGGATGTCGATCTGTTCACGCTCGACAGTGCGCTTGCCGGGGCGGTGGCGGTCAATGGCGGCAAGGGGGCGGGCGCGGAGCTTGCCGATTTCGGCAAGCACTGGGGTTCGGCGGCGATGGCGCAGCGCGGCCGCCTTGCCAACGAGAATACGCCGAAACTGAAGACATATGACGCGCGCGGTTTCCGCCGCGACGAGGTGGAATTTCATCCGGCCTATCATGAACTGATGGCGCACAGTGCCCATGCAGGCGTTCACAACTCCACCTGGAACGAGAAGGGTGAGGCGGCGGGCGGCGCATCCGAAGTGGTGCGCGGCGCGAAGTTTTTCATCGCCTCGCAGGTCGAGACCGGACATCTGTGCCCGATCACCATGACCCGCGCCGCCGTCGGCGCGTTGTCGGTCGATCCGGGGCTTCGCGCCAGGGTGATGCCGGTGCTTGGCAGCCGCAGCTATGATCCCGCCTTTGCGCCGTGGTGGACCAAGCGCGGCATGACCATGGGCATGGGCATGACCGAGAAGCAGGGCGGCACCGATGTGCGCGCCAACATCACCCGCGCGGTGCGCGACGGCGATGCCTATAGGATCACGGGCCACAAATGGTTCATGTCGGCCCCGATGTGCGATGCATTCCTTGTGCTCGCACAAGCCGAGGGCGGGCTGACCTGTTTCTTCATGCCGCGCTTTGCGCCGGACGAATCTGTGAACGGAATTCACTTCCAGCGGCTGAAGGACAAGCTCGGCAATCGCTCCAATGCATCGTCCGAAGTGGTGTTCGACAACGCCTATGCGCTGCGTCTCGGCGAGGAGGGGCGCGGCGTCCCCACCATTATCCAAATGGTGTCGCTGACCCGGCAGGATTGCTCGCTGGCCTCCGCGGGCCTGATGCGTTCGGGACTTGCGCATGCGCTGCATCACGCGCGCCATCGCAGCGTATTCCAGAAGCATCTGGCGGATCAGCCGCTGATGCGCAGCGTGCTGGCCGACATGGCGTTGCACGTCGAGGCGTCGACCGCGCTGGTGATGCGGCTGTGCCGGTCGTTCGACCGCGCGCCGTCAGACAAGGCGGAGGCTGCGTATATGCGGCTGCTGACGCCGGTGGTGAAATACTGGACCTGCAAGAGCGCGCCGGGATTTCTTTATGAGGCGATGGAGTGCCTCGGCGGCAATGGCTATGTCGAGGAGGGTATTCTGGCGCGGCATTATCGCGAGTCGCCGGTCAACGCGATCTGGGAAGGTTCGGGCAATGTGATGTGCCTCGATGTGCTGCGTGCGCTGTCGCGCGAAGCCGATGCGGCGGCGGATGTGTTGCGTGGTCTTGTGGAGCAGGCCAAGGGCCTGCCGGGCGTGGCCGAAGCCGTCGGCTTCATCGCAAAATCGTTCCGCCAGCCGGACGCGGAGCGTGTCGCGCGGCTGGCCGTCGAGAAGCTGGCGCTGGTCGCGGCGGCAGGCGCGCTCAATGAGGTCTCGCCGAAGCATGCCGAGCTGTTCGCCGCGACAAGGCTTGCCGCTGATCACGGCAATCTTTACGGCGCTGTCGATCTTGCCGACCGGGACATTCGCGGCCTGCTGGACCGCGCGCTGCCGGCATAATCATGTCCGAATCTTGCATCGTTTCACATGCCATCGCGGAATGGATCGTTAAGGAGTGATCGCCAGAATCCGCTTCAAACGATGAACCGGAGATGATCCCATGACCGCTGCCGACGAAGTTCCCGCCGGCTCTGTGCCCCTGTCGCCGCCCGGCAAAAGCCGCGAGCCGCGAGTCTGGAAATTCGTCGGCACCAGTTTGTGGGGCCTCGCTCTGTTTGGTGCGATGTTCGTGGGGCAGCTCACGGTAGTGGTGTGGTTCCTGCTCACGAATGGCGATGCACTCGGAAGCAGTGCAATGGTCGCGCTGATGTCGAACGGGCGCATTATCTCGCTGTCCGTCATCATGGGACTTCCGGCCATTCTCATGGTGCTGTGGCTCGCCACGCGGCTGTCGCGGACGCCGTTTGCGGATTATCTGGCGCTGCGCTGGCTGTCATGGAAGATGATTGCGATCGGCGTCGCCGCCTTGATTATGCTGATGATGGCGTGGGAGGTCATCAGCCGCGTGGCAGGGCGGGAGTCCTCGCCGGGATTCATGGTGGAGGTGCTCAAGACCGCGCGGGCCGATGGCGCGCTGTGGCTTCTGGTGATTGCGTTCTGCGTGGTCGCTCCGATCACCGAGGAATTTTTCGCGCGCGGTTTTCTTTATCGCGGCTGGTCGGAATCGTTCCTGCGGCCCGTTGGCGCGATCGTACTGTCGGCGGCGGTGTGGACCATGATGCACCTGCAGTACAACTGGTTCTTCCTGGCCCAGATATTCTCCATCGGACTGCTGTTCGGCTATCTGCGCTATGTCAGCAATTCGACATGGCTGACCGTGGTCCTGCACGGCCTCAACAATCTCGCGGCAACGGTTCAGACCATCTGGCTGGCGAATAATTCCTGAAGTCTAGGTCACCAGCGCGATGGCGATGGGCATGGTGATGATCGCCAGCGCGGTCTGAAGGGTCAGGATTTCCGCAACGAGGGGCGCGTCGCCGCCCATCTGCCGCGCCAGGACATAGGCGCTCGATGCGGTCGGCACCGACGAGCAACAGGCGACGACCGCCAGATTTGTGCCCGACAATCCGAATGCGAGGCCAAGCGAGATCGCCATCGCCGGCATGACAATCAGCTTGAGAAAGCACGACAGCATCGCTGGCGGATCGGGACGCAGAACGCCCCTGAGCTGAAGACCCGCGCCGACCACCAGCAGGCCGAGCGCCAGCGACGAGCGCCCGAGCGCGTCGATGAAATCGTCAATCCATGTTGGAAATTTCAGGCCGATCAGATTGGCCGCGAGGCCCAGTCCGCACGCCCAGATGAAAGGGTTTCGCGCGATGGTCAGGAGAATTTGTCCCCATGACAGGCGGGTGGGTGCTGCGTAATGCGCCAGCACCCAGACCGCCATGATGTTCAGGACGGGGATCATCGCGACCATCGCCACCGACGCGAGGGTCAATCCGACGTCGCCATACAGGTTTCCCGCCACCGCGAGCGCGACGTAGGTCTGCCAGCGGCAGGAGCACTGGAAGATCGAGGTAAACGACGGGCCGCTGACATGGAGCCGTTGCATCAGGAGCGGGCGAAGCGCAAGGCACAGCGCGGCCATCAGCAGAACTGCGATCAGCAGCGCGCCGCCGACTCCGAACAGCGGCACCTCCGAGAGTTTGGCGCGGGCGAGCGTCCGGAACAGGAGAGCGGGGAACAGCACATAGTAAACCAGCAACTCGGTGCCGACCCAGTGTGACTCTTCTTTCAGGAGACTGCGGCGCAAGGCGAAGCCCGTCACGATCAGCAAAAAGATCGGCACGATGGCCGCAATGATCGTCAGCATCGCTCAACTGTCTCCGGACGTCTTGCGCAAGGTGGCGAGCCGATCCAGCGCGCCCTGCAGGATGAAAATCGCCGCGTGTTCGTCGATCACCTTGGCGCGTTTGGCGCGGCTCATGTCCATCCCGATCAATTCGCGCTCGACGGCGGCGGTCGAGAGGCGCTCGTCCCACAGCCCGATGGCGAGTTCGGTTTGCCGCGCGAAGTTGCGGGCGAAGGCGCGGGTCGATTGCGCGCGAGGGCCTTCGCTGCCATCCATGTTGATTGGAAGTCCGAGGATGAAGCCGACCACCTGACGCTCGCCGGACAGAGCCAGCAGCCGCGCGGCGTCGGCGGTGAATGTCTTGCGCTGGATGGTTTCGATGCCGGTCGCGAGTTTGCGGTCGGGGTCGGACACGGCGACGCCGATGGTCTTGGTGCCGAGGTCCAGCCCGATCAGGGCGCCTCGTTCAGGCCAGTGCGCGGCGGCTTCGATCAGTGGCAGGATGGATGCAGGCATGGCTCCGCTTATCACGCAGGACGCCGAAGTTGCAAAGCGGGGAGGCGGCGGCGGTGAACAGGCCGGGTCTGCCTCAAGAATTCCGCTTTCCCCGGCCTTTGCCGGCTGCCATCGACGCCACCAGCGTCCGCAAAGCCAGAACCGGTGGTGATATCTCATCCTTGCGCCAGATCAGCGGCGTGACGATGTCGCTTTGCGAGCGCGGGATGCGGTTACGCCGCACATTCGCGTGCGGCATCGCGTCCAGCACAGCCTCCGGCATCAGGGCGATGCCGGCGCCGGCGGCGACGCAGGCAACGATGGCGTGATAGGAACTCAATTCCAGCACCCGCGAGGTGGTCAGGCTGTCGCGCCTCAGCCAGCGCTGCAGGGAGCGGCGATAGGCGCAGCCGTCGGGAAAGGCGATCAGGCTTTGCCCGTCGGCGTCGCGTGAGGTCTTGATCGGCCCGTGGCTAGGGCTGGAAATCACCGTCAGCCGTTCACGAAACACCGGCATGTGGGCGAGCGTGCGCGATGACGGACGTTCCGCGACAAAGGCGGCGTCGATCTGGCGTTCGGTGACGGCTTTCACCAGGGCATCGTTGGTCCCGGTGGTGAGTTCGAGCCGCACGTCGGGATAACGCCGGTGAAATTCCGACAGCAGGCCGGGCAGGCGGCTGGCCGTCGTGCTTTCCAGTGCGCCGAGCTTCAGCACGCCCTGCGGCGCGGTGCCCGACACCGCGTGACGTGCCTCTTCGGACAGGTCGATGAGGCGCGCGGCATAGCCCAGCAGCAATTCGCCGCTCGGCGACAGGTGCAGCCGCTGCCGGTCGCGGTGGAACAGCGGAATGCCGACCGAGGCTTCAAGCTGCTTGATGCGGGTGGTGATATTCGATGGCACGCGATGCAGCTTGCGCGCCGCCTTGACGATGCCGCCTTCATCCACGACGGTTTTGAAAATCTGCAAATCGGCGAAGTTCATTGCGGTCTCCCGTGAGGGAATTGTGACGTTTCTCAATAGAGAATATCTTGTTCCCGATTATTCATTATTCATGAATTGAGAAACAGCGTACTATCGCTGGAAATTGATGCAAGACGGGGTTTGCAGAAACATCGGCCCGCCCGCATCCTGTATGAGACGTTCGTCAGGTCTGTCATGTCATCCACGTCTGTTGATTTTTCTGCGCCGCGCACAGCCATCACCGCCGTATGGACCGGACTTATCGGTCTCGCGGTCGCGATGGGCATTGGCCGCTTCGCGTTTACGCCCCTGCTGCCGCTGATGCAGCAGGATGCCGGTCTGACGCTGGTGCAGGGAAGCTGGCTCGCGACCGCGAATTACGTCGGATACCTGGCTGGAGCGGTCATCTGCATTTCAACTCCGCCGCGCCCTGCGCGGGCCATTCAATGGGGGCTGATGTCGATTGCGGCGTTTACGCTTGGCATGGCTGTGACAAATAACTTCTGGCTGTGGCTTGTGTTGCGGTTTCTTGCGGGAGCGGCGAGCGCCTTCGTTCTGGTCGGCGTCTCAGCCTGGGCCATGCCTATTCTCACGCGGTTACAGAAGGCGGCTTGGTCGGGTGGAGTATTTTCCGGCGTCGGCACGGGTATTTGTTTTGCCGGGCTTGTCAGCCTTGTGGCGGGCGTTGCCGCCTGGGGATCGCGAGCCACGTGGATCGTCCTCGGTCTCACCGCGATGATCTTGACGGTCGCCGTGTGGCGTCAGCTTGTCGATGAATCCGTTCAGGCAGCCTCAAACACGAGCCCCAAACCAACGCCTCTGTCGGCTCAGGCATGGATAGCGGCGCTGTGTTATGGCGCGTTCGGCTATGGCTACATCATCCCGGCGACGTTTCTGCCCGCGCTTGCGCGTGACGTGATTACGAATCCCGCGGTGTTCAGTTGGGTCTGGCCGGTCTTCGGCGCAGCGGCGGCGATTTCCACTGTGCTTGCTGCCCGGTTTTTATCTTCATATTCGCCTCGGCGCCTGTGGTCGTATGGGCAATGGGTGTTGGCTGTCGGCGTGATCGCGCCTGTGTTGAGCGTAAATCTCTCCGTGCTGCTGTTCTCCGCCTTGTGCGTCGGCGGCACATTCATGGTCATCACCATGGCCGGAATTCAGGAAGCGCGGCGGCTCGGGGGTGCGCAGGCGCCCCGGCTGATCGCCACCTATACGGCGGCATTCGCGCTGGGACAGATCATCGGGCCGCTCACGGTAAATCTGTTCCACGGCGGTTTGCTCTGGCCAAGCCTGATTGCGGCGCTTGCTTTGGTGGCGAGCAACCTCACGCTTGGCGTGAGCGCTCGTGCCGCTGGCGACACGGGTTGATGTGACCGTTGCGCGATGGGATAGAGTTATCAACGAAAGAGCTTCCGCCCCAACACAAATGAGAAAATTCCATGTGGCCTGATCGCAGACTTCTCGATCTCTTTAAAATTGACGTTCCGATCGTTCAGGCGCCGATGGCCGGCGTTCAGGACGTCGATGTCATGATCGGCGCGGCGGAAGGCGGGGCGCTGGGATCGCTGCCCTGCGCGATGATCTCGGCAGAGAAGGCGCGCGAGCAGGTTCATATCTTCCGTCAGCGGGTCAGCGCGCCGCTCAACATGAACTTCTTCTGTCATACGCCGGTCGAGCCGGACGCGGCCCGCGAGGCCGGGTGGCGCAAGCGGCTGACATCGTACTTCCAGGAGCTTGGGCTCGATCCCAACATGAGCGTGAACGCCGCCAATCGCGCGCCTTTCGACGTGCAGATGTGCGAACTCGTCGAGGAATTGAAACCCGAGGTGGTGAGCTTTCATTTCGGTCTGCCTGACAAGGCTCTGCTGAAGCGCGTGAAGGCGGCAGGCGCCGCCGTTCTTGGTTCTGCGACCATCGTCAAGGAAGCGGTCTGGCTCGAGCAGAATGGTGCGGACGCGATTATCGCGCAGGGTGCCGAGGCAGGCGGTCATCGCGGCATGTTCCTGACCGAGAACATCGCGGCGCAGCCGGGGACCATGTCGCTGGTGCCGCAGGTGGTGGACGCAGTGCGTGTGCCGGTGATTGCCGCAGGCGGCATCGCCGACGGGCGCGGTATCGCCGCCGCCTTCGCGCTGGGCGCGGCGGGTGTCCAGATCGGCACGGCTTACCTGCGCACACCCGAGTCCAAGGCGAGCGCGCTCGGCAAGGCTGCGCTCGCTGCGGCCTCTGACGATGCGACTGTCATGACCAATGTCATGACCGGCCGCCCCGCACGCGGCGTGGCCAATCGCCTGATGCGAGAGGTCGGACCTGTCTCCGCCGACGCGCCTGCGTTTCCGCATGCGGCCACGGCGCTCGCGCCGTTGAAGACGGCGGCGGAGAAGCTGGGCCGCACCGATTTTACCAATCTGTGGGCCGGTCAATCGGTCGCGCTGGGCCGCGAGATTGGTGCGGCCGACCTCACGCGCACGCTGGCTGCGGAGGCGCAGGAAAGGCTCCGCCGTCTCGCCGGGTGAGATGAGACGTCAAATTGGGTCCAAGAAATTGAAATCGCTGATTTAATTTAAGTCGCGGAGTGGTTCCCGCGACTATTTGGCGTTGGCGATTCCGGCCGAATGCTCTATGAGGGCGGCTGATACAGCCGTCCGGAGTCCCCATTATATGTCAGTCGATGCCGCCACTGTCCGCCGGATCGCGCATCTCGCGCGGATCGCCGTGAAGGATGAGGAGGTCTCCCATCTTCAGGGCGAACTGAATGCGATGCTGGCCTTTGTGGAGCAACTGACCGAAGTCGATATCGAGGGCATCGAGCCGATGACCTCGGTGACGCCGATGGACATGAAAAAGCGTGCTGACGTCGTGACCGACGGCGAGATTCCGGACAAGGTCCTCGCCAACGCGCCCGCGACCGAGGATCATTTCTTTCTGGTGCCCAAAGTCGTCGAATAACCCGCGAGGGAAATGCCCATGTGCCTGTTGTGCAGCGACGAGAAGGCTTACGCCGCCTACATGACCTATCTCGATGAGATGGAGCGGCAGGGAAAGAATGTCGATCCCGACAAGGCCATCGACGCGGTGATCGACATGCTCGAAGCCGAGGCTACGCAGGCCAAAAAGAACAAGTCTCCCTTTATTTGCGATGCGATTGAAGAATAAGAAATGACCGATCTGACTTCACTGACGCTCGCCGATGCCCGCGAGGGCCTCGCGCAGAAATCTTTCACGGCGCTTGAATTGACCGACGCGCATCTGGCCGCGATGGAAAAAGCGCGTGTGCTCAATGCCTATGTGCTGGAGACGCCGGAGCAGGCGCGCGCGCAGGCGAAGGCGGCGGATGCAACTATCGCCAAGGGCGAGGCGGGTCCGCTGGCCGGCATCCCCCTCGGTGTGAAAGACCTGTTCGCGACCACCGGCGTGCGCGCCACGGCCTGCTCGAAAATTCTGGGCAACTTCATCCCGCAGTATGAATCCACGGTGACCTCGCAACTCTGGCGCGACGGCGCGGTGATGCTGGGCAAGCTCAACTGCGACGAGTTCGCGATGGGGTCGTCCAACGAGACCTCGGCTTTCGGCCCGGTGCTCAATCCATGGCGGCGCGAGGGCTCTGACGCGAATCTCGTTCCCGGCGGCTCGTCGGGTGGCTCGGCCTCAGCGGTCGCGGCCAATCTCTGCCTCGGTGCGACCGGCACGGATACCGGCGGTTCGATCCGCCAGCCTGCGGCGTTCACCGGCATTGTCGGCATCAAGCCGACCTATGGCCGCTGCTCGCGCTGGGGCATCGTGGCGTTTGCCTCCTCGCTCGATCAGGCGGGGCCGTTCGCGCGCACGGTGCGCGACACCGCAATCCTGATGCGCTCGATGGCCGGTCACGATCCGAAGGATACGACCTCGGCCGACCGGCCCGTGCCGGACTATGAGGCCGCCATCGGCAAGTCGGTGAAGGGCATGAAGATCGGGATTCCGAAGGAATATCGCCTCGACGGCATGTCCGGTGAAATCGACAGGCTGTGGGCGCAGGGGGCCGACTGGCTGAAGGCCGCTGGCGCCGAGCTTGTCGAAGTCTCGCTGCCGCACACCAAATACGCGCTGCCGGCGTACTATGTCGTCGCACCGGCGGAAGCGTCCTCCAATCTCGCGCGCTATGACGGCGTGCGCTATGGCGCACGCGTCAACGGCAAGAACATCATCGAGATGTATGAGAACACCCGTGCCGAAGGGTTTGGCGCGGAAGTTCGTCGCCGGATCATGATCGGGACTTATGTCCTGTCTGCCGGCTACTACGACGCCTACTATCTCCGCGCGCAGAAAGTCCGCACCCTGATCAAGAAGGATTTCGAGGACGTGTTCGCGAAAGGCGTGCATGCCATCCTCACCCCGGCCACGCCGTCCGCCGCGTTCGGCGTCGGCGAGAAGGGCAAGGCCGATCCGATCGAGATGTATCTCAATGACATCTTCACGGTGACGGTGAACATGGCCGGGCTCCCCGGCATCGCGATACCGGCGGGCGCGGAGAAGCAGGGGCTGCCGCTCGGCCTGCAACTGATAGGCCGGCCATTCGACGAAGAGACGTTGTTCTCTCTCGGTGAAGTGATCGAGCAGGCGGCTGGACATTTCACCGCAGCGAAGTGGTGGGCCTGATGCAGGCAGGGCAGGAAGGCCTTGCCGATCTGCGTGCCGTCATCGACCGGATCGACCGCGACATCGTTGCGCTGCTTGCCGAACGGGTGAGATGTCTGGACCAGGTGATCGCCGTAAAAGCGCGTGACAATCTTGCCGCCGCCATTCCCGAGCGGATCGAAGGTGTCGTCGCCAATGTCCGGGCGGAAGCGGAAGCAGCCGGCATGCCGCCCGACCTTGCCGAGGCGCTCTGGCGCAGGCTGATCGACTGGTCGATCGCCTATGAGGACCGGCATCTGGGCGGAGCAGGGAATCCGCTGTCAGTGAAGTCCTGACGCGAAGGACTTGCGGCGGGGCCATGTCCGCCCGCCTTGAATTCACCGCTTCTGTCGCGGATCTCTCCTGTAAAGGTATGTTTTCATTAACCGCCGGGCGCGATAACGCCTGACGGGACCGGTGAGCGATGCGTTGGGTGCGGCCTCTTGTGGGTGTTGCGTTTGTGTCGGGCGTCTTGCTCGGCTGCGCGTCGATTCAGAATGCGCCGGTCAATCTGCCGGATTCTGGCAACCTGACCGACAACGGCAATATCGGCTTCGGCGAGACGGCGGCCGCTGACAGCACCATCATTGGGCTGTCCTTTTCGGGCGGCGGGACACGCGCCGCGGCATTCTCCTTTGGCGTGCTGAAAGAACTGGAGCGGATTCCGCTTCGCGGCGCGCAAGGGCCGATGATCGACAGGGTGGAGTTCGTCTCCGGCGTGTCGGGCGGTTCGGTGACTGCGGCCTATTACGGACTGCGCAAGCGGGCCGCGCTTGCCGATTTTCGCGAACGGTTCTTGCTGCGCAATGCCGAGGAGGGACTTCAGACAACTCTCACCCTTGCAACGCTCTCTCGTGCCGCTGCGGGTGGCATCAACGACTCGACCGGCTTTCCGCGCTGGCTCGATGCAAACCTGTTTCAGGGGGCGACCTTCCGCGATCTGGGCGCGACGAGCCGTCCGCAGGTCTGGATCAACGCCTCCGACATCTACAACCGGACGCCCTTCGTGTTCGGCGCGGTCGCCTTTGGGGCCATGTGCTCGAACCTGCCGGAATATCCGCTGGCGAACGCCGTGGCCGCTTCGGCGGCGGTGCCGGTGGCGTTTGCGCCGGTCGTCATTCAGACATTCCCCGGAAAGTGCAACGGCCGGCTTCCGTCATGGATCACGCGCGCGCGCGACAATGCCAACGCGCCGCCGATGCTGAACTCGTTCGCCAAGGCGATCAGCCGCTACCACGATGGCTCGATGCCCTACATCAAGCTGCTCGATGGCGGCCTGGTCGATAACTACGGACTGGCGGGCTTTACCATCGCCCGGCTGTCGTCCGATACGCCGTATGGACCGCTGTCGCCGCGACAGGCGGTGAAGTTGCGCCGTGCGCTCATTCTGGTGGTCGACGCCAAGACAGGTCTGTCCGGCAACTGGATCAATACCATCGAGGGGCCGACCGGGGCGGAACTGGTCAAGGCTGCGGCGGATACCGCGATTGATGCCAGCGTTGCAGGCAGCTTCACCGCATTCAGCGCCACCATGACAGACTGGCAGGGGGCCTTGGTCCGCTGGCGTTGCGGCTTGTCGGCCGCCGACCGCGCCCGCTACGGCGCGCCAGCGGGCTGGAACTGCCGCGATGTGAAGTTCTATGTCGGCCGGATCGGCTTCGATCAGCTCGATCAGGCCCGGGCGGCCGATCTTGAGCGCATCCCCACGCGCTTCCAGCTTCCGCCCGATCAGGTCGACAACGTCATCGCGGCGGGCGGCGATGCGCTGCGCGCCAGCCCCGCTTTCCGCAGCTTTGCGGCCGGATTGTAATCCGATCCGCATGGGCGAGGGGTTTTCTCCCCCGCCGCGCCAAGGTAAAAGCCGCCCCATGAACGCAAACGTCAAACCTTCCAAACTCATCAAGGGCGCCACCGGTGACTGGGAAATGGTCATCGGTCTGGAAATCCACGCCCAGGTGACCTCCGAATCCAAGCTGTTCTCGGGCGCGTCGACCGAATTCGGCGGTGCGCCGAACGATCACGTCTCGCTGGTGGACGCGGCCATGCCCGGCATGCTGCCCGTCATCAACGAGGAATGCGTCGCGCAGGCTATCCGCACCGGCCTCGGCCTGAAGGCGAAGATCAATCTGAAGTCGACCTTCGACCGGAAGAATTATTTCTATCCGGACCTGCCGCAGGGCTACCAGATCAGCCAGTACAAGTCGCCGATCGTCGGCGAGGGCGCGGTGGTCGTCGATCTTCCCGGCGGCGAGAGTGTGACGGTGGGCATCGAGCGGCTGCATCTTGAGCAGGACGCCGGCAAATTGCTGCACGACCAGCATCCCGCCATGTCCTTCGTCGATCTCAACCGTTCCGGCGTCGCCCTGATGGAGATCGTGTCCAAGCCCGACATCCGCTCCGCTGAAGAAGCGCAGGGCTATGTCGCCAAGCTGCGCTCGATCCTACGCTATCTCGGCACCTGCGACGGCGACATGGAGAAGGGCAACCTGCGCGCGGACGTGAACGTCTCGGTGCGGCGGCCCGGCGAGCCGTTCGGCACCCGCTGCGAAATCAAGAACATGAACTCGATCCGCTTTATCGGGCAGGCGATCCACTATGAAGCCCGCCGCCAGATCGGCATCCTCGAGGACGGCGGCACCATCGACCAGGAAACCCGGCTTTACGACCCCAACAAGGGCGAGACCCGCTCGATGCGCTCCAAGGAAGAGGCGCACGACTATCGCTATTTCCCGGATCCCGACCTGCTGCCGCTGGAGTTTACCGCGGCTTACGTGGAAGAACTGAAAGCGAAGCTGCCGGAACTGCCCGACGCGAAGCGCGAGCGCTTCATGGCGGACTTCGGCCTGACGCCCTACGACGCCAGCGTGCTGGTCGCCGAGCGTGAGAGCGCCGGGTTCTTCGAGGAGGTGCTGGACAAGCTCGCGGACAAGAGCCGCGACGGCAAGCTCGCCGCCAACTGGGTCATCAATGAACTGTTCGGCCGCCTCAACAAGGAAGGGCAGGATATCTCGGCTTCGCCGGTCTCGGCGGAGCAGATGGCTGCGATCGTCGGCCTGATCGGAGAAGGAACCATCTCCGGCAAGATCGCCAAGGACCTGTTCGAGATCGTCTGGACCAAGGGCGGCGACCCGCGCGCGCTGGTCGAAAGCCTTGGCATGAAGCAGGTCACCGATCTTGGCGCCATCGAAAAGACGGTCGACGACATCATCGCCGCCAATCCGGACAAGGTGGAGCAGGCGCGCGCCAAGCCGCAGCTCATGGGCTGGTTCGTCGGTCAGGTGATGAAGGCGACGGGCGGCAAGGTGAACCCGCAGGCGGTGAACGACCTGCTGAAGGCCAAGCTCGGTATCTAAACATTGTGAATGCGGGTGACGTTGTGCGCGCGGATGCTTCCGCGCGCGCCGTTCGGCTGTCTCGCTTTCCGCTTTCGGTGTCACGATGAACGCAAGCGACGACCTCGCGCGCCGGTGAAAACGTCTCGCGGCATGGAATCGTTTTGCGAATCGGGTTTCGCAAAAAGGTGCGAAAAGTTCTCCGGCGCGAGCGCTGATCGTTCCAAAACCAAAATTTCCAGAAAATATTTTTGTTGCCAAAAAAGGCGACTCAGAGTCCGCGAAACGGATTTTCGACCGGCATCGCAGAACTGCGCGGTTTTAAAGGGCTTGTGAAGCGTGCTGTATCGCGATGAAAGAAATCCCTGCGGCACAAGGGTTTCTTTCATCAGCGACGTTGATCGTCATTCGTGTTTGATGTGCGCGATGAACGTGCGCGCGAATGCGTTGCGATGCTTTCGTTTCGTGTTTGCAACATGCGCCGCGCCTTGGGCGTAAACACTTCCTTAAGCGGGACGCTGTTTTTTTGAATGCGTTGGTGTAATCCAGTTGAAGTGCATTTCGATTCCCGAGTGCACACAGCGATTAAGCCATCTCACTAACTTAGGAGGGCAACATGGCCAAGAAAGCGAAGAAGGCGAAGAAGGCGAAGTCGGCAGTGAAGAAGACTGCCAAGAAGACGAAGAAGGTCGCCAAGAAGAAGAAGTAAGGCTGCGCCTTACGGAATTGCCGGCACATGATGCCGGCATCGTCACAAGGGCCGCCAGACTGATCAGTTCGCAAGAACGAGTTTGAACCGGCGGCTCCGGTCGACGAACAGAGGGTGTCGGCGAGACATCAGGCGAGACGGTCCGGCCAACCGGTCGGGCAGAAGAGTTCAAGAACTCTTCGTTCGTTGCGGGGGATGACCCCGCAGTTCTCCGGACATCTGCTTCGGCGGATTATCCGGCAGGATCTCTGTCCTGGCGTGTTCACCGACGCCCTCGTTTCTTTTGTCCGCCCGCATCCCGCTCCAAGCGGATCCCGGCGGCATCATTTCCAGAATGCAATTCTGTCCTGGCGAGCGCTCGCGTCGAGCGCCCGGGCATCGCCGTGTTTTCTGAACAGGCGCGCTCATGGCCCGGAGCATCGAACAGCGGCCTTGATCGGCCCTGCGTGCCGGCTCGTTCTGCGGGGCCTTCCGCGAACAATGGTTATCGCTTCGCCAAATGCGAAGGTGAATCGATTCTCGCGCCCGGCGAGAAATGACTGAAAATCGCGGGTTTCTGCGATTTTTCCGAATCGGCCCGCAGGCCGCGTTCAGATTCGATTCATCGCGATGCTTAAACCGCGATTCAAATTTTACAGGTCATATGGTCGCAACAAGCCGGCAAACGGCGAACGCGTATTCCGCAGGATTGGCCAGCCGGTTTTGCGGAATACGCGCCTCAAACAACAGTGCGTCACATCGGATCATGACAGGAGCCGCGCTCGCCGCGGCGGGAATTCGGGAGAGTTGAGATGTTTCAGGGGACAATCGACACCAGCGCCGCGATGGCGATCGAAGCCACCATGAACGGCGACGTGCTGTTCGAGCTTGGCGTTCTTTATTCAAGCGGGCGAGGCGGCCTGATCGACCTTGTCGCGGCCCATAAATGGTTCAATCTCGCCGCGCTCAAGGGCAGGGGCGATGCGATCTCGCTGCGTCAGGAAATCGCCGGGCAAATGTCCGGCGCTGAAATAGCGGCCGCCCAGCGCGAGGCACGGGCCTGGATCGCTACGCATTGAACATCATGAGGCCGGCTGGTTGCAGCCTGTTTCATGCATCTGCGGACTGTAACGATCCCGCAAGCGTTGCCGTTCGGAACTGATCCGCTCGCGCGGTTCGTGCTTTCGTCAAGGACAGGCCGCGCAATGCGACAGACGCTGTGATTGCCGGAAGGATTCGCTGGATAGCCGAGAATGCCGCTTGGCGGTGAGCGTCATCGCGCGTGGCGCGAAGCAGGATGGCGGAGACGGAGGGATTCGAACCCTCGATACCCTTTTCAAGGTATGCTCATTTAGCAAACGAGTGCCTTCAGCCGCTCGGCCACGTCTCCACAGGCCCGATATGCCTCACACGATGACGCGCCGCAAGCCGTTGATGACTTTTATAGTATCTGTCCCACGGCTGGATGCGCGCAGCCGCTCTGTCTTTATAATGTTAGTGCGGCTGAACCATGTTTTCGGCCGCTGGCCCGCCTCAAACCGTTGTCCTTGACGCCGGGATTCTCGGGATCTGCGTCCCGAAACAGGGGCGTTGGGCCGCGAGTCGGCACCGCGTTTGATTCGAGTAATTCACACCTGCGGCGCACGCGATGACGGGTGCGCCGCCACATTCGCCATTTTCGGGAACATTTTACATCGTTCCAATAATGGTAGCAAAGTCAATGGCTTGTAGCGATTCTGGCGGGTACGTTGCGTGCCATTTGTGCAACACCTCCCTGAAAACGGCTGGAACCGCCCCATTTGAAGGCGGTCCTTTGTTGCGTGTTCACGACTGTTGGGCAATGGTCATTGAAGCGACGGAGGGGGGCATCCCGAGGTCGTCCCGTTTGGGAGTTTCGCTTAAGTCGCTCGCGTTCAGCGGGAGTGTCCGAAAGCGCGAGGCGACCGGCGGTTAGCGGGGATTAAGGGAACCAACCATGTGGTGTGACTTACACCACCGGCCAGGAACCTTCCCTAGAGAGCAAAACTTTTGGAGGTTTTATGAGCAAGATTAAGAGCCTTATCCTCGGATCGGCTGCGGTTATCGCGGCATCCGCTGGAGCACAGGCAGCCGATCTTCCGGTGAAGGCGAAGGCCGTTCAGTACGTGAAGATCTGCTCGCTGTACGGCGCCGGTTTCTACTACATCCCCGGCACCGACACCTGCATCAAGCTGGGCGGCTACGTCCAGGCTGACTGGAACATCAACGCTGGCAACTACGGCAAGCCGGCATGGGATGAAGGCGGGTTCCGCGCCAACGGTACCGGCAGCCGCGACAGCGACTACTTCACCACCCGCGCTCGCGTTCAGCTCAACATCGACACCCGTACCGCCACCGAATACGGCGTTGTCCGCACCTACTGGTCGAGCAACTTCGAACATTCGACCGGCTTCGGCCCGTCGTCGGGCAACCTGACGATGGACTACGGCTTCGTCCAGTTCGCCGGCTTCACCATCGGTAAGGCGGTCTCTGGCTTCCAGACCCCGTGGGGTGCTTACGGCGCCAACAACAACACCTCGTTCCTGCTCGGCGGCTATGACAACGCGACTGGCATCAACCAGATCGCCTATACGTGGCAGTTCGGCAACGGCGTGTCGGCTCAGGTCGGTATCGAAGACAACCGCGTCATCAACCTCGCTCAGATGCTTGACACCTCGATCGCGTTGACCGCTGCTCAGGCGGTTGCTGCTCTCGGCCAGGGCGTGTACCCGAACTCGTACGGCGGAAACGTGTCGCCTGACTTCGTCGGTAACGTTCGTATCGACCAGGCTGCCTTCACCGCTCAGTTGTCGGGTGCCGTGCACAACCTGCACGCCAACTACTACGCTCTCGGTGCTTCGGCTGCTACCGTTGAAACCAACGGCCATCCGAGCGACGAGTGGGGCTTCGCCATTTCGGGCGGCATTCAGATCAAGAATCTGCCGACCGGCCCCGGCGACAAACTGTCGTTGGACGCGACCTATGCTGACGGTGCTATGAAGTACCTGATCAGCGGCGTGACCGGCAACAACTTCGACAAATTCGGCGGTGGTTCGGGCGCTGCTTACAACACCGTGGCTGTGATGTCGCTGTTCGACGGCATCTACGGAGCTGGCGGCAGCATCGAGAAGACCACTGGCTGGGGCTTCCGCGGCGCTTACGTTCACAACTGGACCCCGAACTGGGAATCCAGCGTGTTCGGCAGCTACACGAAGATCGACTACAACAACAACGCGTCTGACCTCTACTGCGCACGTTACGCTGCGTCGGTGGTGGCCGGAACGCCGCGTGCGAACTGCAACCCTGACTTCTCGATCTGGCAGGTTGGTACCCGTACCGCGTGGACCCCGGTCCGCAACCTGACCTTCTCGGGTGAAGTCATGTACACCTATCTCGACCAGTCGATGACCGGCGCGTTCGTCGCTGCAGCGAACACAATGGGCACGTTCAAGCCGGCTGGCACCTACGAGTACAAGGATCAGGGCATCTGGTCCGGCAACCTCCGCGTTCGCCGCACCTGGTAATAACAACCGCCTGACGGCGATTGTTACCTGAACTCAAAGAACCCCCGGCAGGAAACTGCCGGGGGTTTTTCCTTGTGCGATCTTCTTTCCCGGTGAGGGAGGATGACGGAGGGCTTGCCAAGCATACTTGCGCGGCTCCCACGTAGCCCGGAGCGAACCGATTTCTCCACCCGTCAATTCCGGGATATGCCGCTTGGCGCAGGCCCGGAATCCAGACTTCCTTAGCTATGGATTCCGGGCTCGCGCAAACGCGCGCCCCGGAATGACGGCGGATGGTGTTGAGCGCTTCAACACATTCGATGTCGTCCCCGCGAAAGCGGGGACCCATACTCCCTGAATCACCGATGTGAGGGGATGCCGGAGCGATCTTCTCGCCGTCATCGCAACATTCGGTGTTATGGGTGCCCGCTTTCGCGGGGACGACATGGAGAAGAATCGCAAAGCCGGACTCGTTGGCGGGGACGCCACTGGACGGGCCGCCGATAGCGAGGCATCAAGCCGCCGCCGCCCCGTCACACCGCTTACAGAACGCGACGATGCGGTCCATTGTGGGTGTGTCCGCCAGCAGCGGCGCGTGGCCCTGATCGGCCACGGTAACGAGGTCGATGTCCGGACGCCGCGCGATCATGTCCTGCACGCCCTGAATCGACAGGAGGTCGGACAGCGCCCCGTGAATAAGCATCAGGGGAATGCCCGCCATCGCGTCGAACAGCTCCCAGACCTGCGGCAGCGGGTTGGACGGTTCGAGCCCGTCCAGCGTGCGCCTGATTTCCAGGTCATAGGTCCGCTCCAGCCCGTCGCCGGCCTTCTCCCGGAAGGCCCGGCGCGCCCATGCCATCCACTCGCCGTCGGTGAGGGACGGGAACACCGTGCCGAACAGCTCTTTCAGGCCGCGCGCAGCCTCGTCCCATGTCTGTCGCGGCGGCGGATCGGCGATATAGCCCTTGATCTTCATCAGGCCGCCCAGTTCCAGCGCGGGGCCGATGTCGTTCAGGATCACGCCGGCCAACAGTTTCGGCTGCGCCGCAGCCATCGCCATCGAGATCAGGCCGCCGCGCGACGTGCCGAGCAGAATGGCGCGGGAAATCCCGAGCGAGGCCGCGATCGCCAGAACGTCGCCAAGCTCCACCGGCACGGCGTACTTGGCCGGGTCGGGATCGTAATCGGACAGGCCGCGGCCACGATAGTCCACCGACACGACCTTGCGGGGCGATGCAGGATCCGTGGCAATCGCGCGGGCGATGTCGTCGAAATCGTCTGTGGTCCGCGTCAGGCCGGGCAGGCAGAGCACAGGCAGCAGGGAGTTGTTCTCCGGGCCGATCACCTTGGCATGGAGTTTCAGCCCGTCGGCGGACTGGCAGTAAACATCGCGGAATTGTGCGGACATGAATTTTCCTTGCAGCAGGCGTGACGCCGCCGAGATGCCGGAGTTGATCCGACATCCATCGGGACGAAAAGTTTTCTTGAGATGGATCACCGGGTCAAGCCCGGTGATGACGGTCACGCGAGATGTTCGCTCTCGGCCAGTATTCAAAACCGGCCGTCAGCATCAGATCGCGTCATTCCACACTCGCGCCGCGGCGCAGATCGGCCTCGATCAGCAGCTTGCTGCCGCCGCCGAAGCGAGAGCGATAGACCTGCAGGTTCTCCATGATGCGCTGGACGTAATTGCGCGTCTCGGAGAATGGAATCTGCTCGACCCAGTCGACCGCGTCCACCTTCGGATCGCGCGGGTCTCCGTAGCGCTCGATCCATTTGCGGACGCTGCCGCGCCCGGCGTTATAACCCGCGAAGGTCATGATGTAGGAGCCGCGATAGTCCTCGATCAGCCCGCCGAGTTCGGCCGCGCCGAACGCTGCGTTGTATGCCGGGTCGCTCTTGAGCCGGGCAAGATCGAAAGTGGTGCCGTATTTCTTCGCGACATACTTGCCTGCACCCGCCGTCACCTGCATCAGGCCGTAGGCGTTGGCCGGCGACACGATGGTGGGATTGAACGCGCTTTCCTGCCGGGCGATGGCGAACACAATCGCCTTTTCGACCTCCGGTCCGAAATCCTTGTAGGGCGGAATGCCGGTGACCGGATAGGCGTAGTGATCGAACGGCATGCCGCGGTTCAGCGCGGCCTTGCCGACCAGCAGCATGCCGCGCGCATCGTTGTGCCGCTGGGTGAGTTCGCAGAGCGCGAGCAGGCCATCCATGTCGGCGCGTTCGCCCATGTCGGCAAGGATCGGAACGGCGATGTCGCGCTCGTCGAGCGCATAGAGGATGTCGACGGCCCGGACGATCTCCAGCCGTTCGCCGCCCCGGGAGCGGCCGGGCACGCCGTTCAGCGCGATCTGCGGCAGCCCGAGCTTCGCGCGGGCAAGCTGACCGTAATAGCTGGTCGACTGCGCCGCGGCCGATTCATAGGCGCTGCGCGCCTCATGAGCGCGTCCTGCGGCCTCGGCGGCGCGGCCTTGCCAGTAGCCGGCGCGGGCGAGCGCCGTCGGATTGACGCTGCCGACACCGATCCGCGCGAAATGCTGGGCCGCCAGATTCGGATCGTTGAGAAACCGCAGCGCAATCCAGCCTGCGGTGAATTCCCGTTCGGTCTGATAGATGTCGCGCGCCGGCAACGACGCATCGCGCGCAACAGCGTAGGCGAGGCGCGGCTCATTCGTGTCCAACAGCTTTCGCGCCAGCAGGCGCCGCTCGATCCACCATTCGTCCGGGTTGACCAGCCGCGCCGGGTCGCGGGGCGCGGACTGCATGACACGCGCGGCCTCCTGGAACTTGTCCTCGCGCCGCAGCCATTGCGCCTTGCTGAAAATGTAGACCGGATCGCCATGCAGATCGGCGGGAACGGCATCGAGCAGGGCCTTTGAGTTCGAGGCTTTCTTGTCGAGCGCGGCATGTGCTTTCGCCAGCGCGACGTAGCCGCTGCCGAGGCGTTTCGCGGAGCGCAAGGCCCCTGCCGGATCATTGCCGTACAGCAACAGGTCCATCCGGACCTTGTGGTCGCCCGGCGACAGCAGCGAGCCGAATTTCTCGAAGGCCGTGTCTTCGGTGTAAGAGGAAAACGAGTCATTGCGCCAGGCTTCGCGGACCAGCCGCGCCGCGTTCTGCCGGTCGCCGCGCGCCAGCAGCGCGCCGGCAAGCATGAATCGTCCCTTGGGTGAGATCGGCTGTTCGCGGGCAAAGAAAGCCAGCACCGTGGCGTCGTCGCGCTTGTCGTCCCAGAGCGCGGACTCGCCGCGCTTGCGCAAATAGACCTGACTCGGCCAGGTCGGGTTTTCGGCGAGGAAATCGCGATAGCGCTCGGCGGGCGCGCCGTTGTCATCGCTCCGCAGGATCATCCATTCGGACAGTTTGCGCGCGACGGGGTCGGCAAGGGAGGCCTGAAGCTGTGTCGCTTCCGCCGGCTTCCGCTTGCGCACCAGTTCGATGATCCGCTCGAGCGTCTCCAGGTCGGCTTTTGACGTGGCCGACGTTCCGGCCAGCGCCGGAGCGACCGAGGGCTTTCGGGAGCGAGCAACCGGGGCAGGCGCAACCGGCGCGGCCTTGGCGGCGGCATGAGGCTGATCGGGGTTCGCCGGCGCCGTCTGCGGTGTGACATGCCGGGGCACAGGGCGCGGTTTCGGCAGGGGCACCGCGGATGCCGCATAAGAGGACAGCGCAAGAATGCCCGCACCGGCAAGAATGGCAGCACGGCGGGCCAGACGGGGCGACCCTGAAGGCGAGCGGTCAGATGGCATCACGAGCGGCCCATGCGGCGAATCATTCAAGACCTTCGCCCTTAGCTGTACGGTATTGAATATGTGGACAAAACATCAAATGTGTTAGAACCGCCACAATGCCGCAACACCGCGGCGAAATCGCGGCTGGCTCGGGTTCTTTCCGGCGTCGGATCGCGGTACGGGAGTGCCCGGGACTTTCATCGCGATCCGGGACCCGGTATCAATCAATCATAAATCGCAGTGCTTGCGATGCGTTCGGAGAATGACAATGGCAACCAGGACGAATTTCAGGGGGTCTCTTACCGCCTTGGTGACGCCATTCAAAAATGGGGCGCTGGACGAGGGCGGCCTGCGTGAACTCGTGAACTGGCAGATCGAGCAAGGCTCGCACGGGCTGGTTCCTGTCGGAACCACCGGCGAGAGCCCGACCCTCAGCCACGACGAGCACAACAAGGTCACCGAATGGTGCGTGGCCGAGGCCAAGGGCCGCGTTCCGGTGATTGCCGGCGCGGGCTCGAACTCGACGCGCGAGGCGGTCGCTCTGGCGCAGCATGCCGAAAAGGCGGGCGCCGATGCCGTGCTCGTGGTGACGCCCTATTACAACAAGCCGACGCAGGAGGGCATGTATCATCACTTCAAGGCGGTGAACGATGCGATCGGCATTCCGATCATTATCTACAACATCCCGCCGCGGTCGGTCGTCGATCTGTCGGTCGAAACCATGACCCGGCTGTTTGAACTGAAGAACATCGCCGGCGTGAAGGACGCCACCGCCAATCTCGCGCGTGTGTCGCAGCAGCGTCACGCCATGGGGCCGGATTTCATTCAGCTCTCGGGCGAGGACATGACCGCGCTCGCCTACATGGCGGCGGGCGGGCATGGCTGCATTTCGGTCGTCGCCAACGTCGCACCGAAGCAGTGCGCGGATCTGATGTCCGCCGTGTTCAAGGGCGACTACGCGGCGGCGCTGAAGATTCAGGATCGGCTGACGCCGCTGCATGACGCCATCTTCAAGGAGCCGGGTCTGGCAGGCGCCAAGCACGGACTCAAGCTGCTCGGCCGCGTGCAGGAGGAAGTACGTCTTCCGCTGGTGCCGGTGACGGCACCGACCGGCAAGGTCATCCATGACGCGATGGTGTATGCCGGATTGCTGAACTGACAACCTTGGAAGGGAAATGCGCCGATGCTTGAAGAGTTCAAGAAATTTGCCCTGAAGGGCAACGTGGTCGATCTGGCGGTCGGCGTCATCATCGGCGCCGCGTTTGGCGCCATCGTGAACTCGATGGTGGCGGATGTCATCATGCCGATCATCGGCGCGATTACCGGCGGCCTCGACTTCTCGAATTACTTTGTCGCTCTTTCCAAGAGCGTCACGGCGACGAATCTTGTCGATGCCAAGAAACAGGGCGCGGTGCTCGCCTATGGCAGCTTCCTGACCCTCACGCTGAACTTCATTATTATCGCTTTCGTGCTGTTCATGGTGATCCGCGTCATGAACCGTCTGAAGGCGAAGGAAGAGGCGGCCCCGGCTCCGGAAAAGGCGACCAAGGATCAGGAACTGCTGACCGAAATCCGCGATCTTCTGAAAGCGAAATAAATCACTATCTGACTGGCAGACAGTCCGGCTGCGCGAGGATGTCCTTGCGCGCCGGTCTGCTGAAAAAAATGGGCTGTCACGCGAACCAGTGTTCGTGTGTTGTGTCCCGAGGCATCCGATGGCCGAGAAGAAAGAACCCACGATCAAGGTCATCGCCGAGAACCGCAAGGCGCGGTTCAACTATGCCATCGAGGATACGGTCGAGGCCGGCATCGTGCTGACCGGCACCGAGGTCAAGTCGACCCGCAACGGCAAGACCACGATTGCCGAGTCCTATGCCGATTCCAAGGGCGGCGAGATCTGGCTGGTGAACGCCAATATCCCGGAATATCTGCAGGCCAACCGCTTCAATCATGAGCCGAAGCGGGACCGGAAATTGCTGCTGCACCGGAAACAGATCAATCGGCTGATCGGTGCGATCGAGCGCGAGGGCATGACGCTGGTTCCGCTCAAGATGTATTTCAACGAGCACGGCCGGGTGAAACTGCAACTGGCCCTCGCCAAGGGCAAGAAGCTGCACGACAAGCGCGACACCGAGAAGAAGCGCGACTGGGCGCGCGAGAAGGGGCGCCTGCTGAGAGCGCGGGGATAGCGATGAACCAGCCGAACCTGATGGATGTGGACTGGAGCAAGATCCCTGCGCCAACCGATGACGGGGCAGCGAAACATCTGACCGGGATGAAGCTCCCGCCCGTTGCATCGCAGGCGACGGATGGATCATCCGTCACGCTGTCCTCGCTGCCGGGCAGGGTGGTGCTGTTTGCCTATCCGCGCACCGGAGAGCCGGGCAAGATCGGACTTGTTGACGATTGGGACATGATCCCCGGCGCGCGGGGATGCACCCCGCAAACCTGCGCCTTCCGCGATCTGTTCAAGGATTTGAAGGACGCGGGCGCGCAGCATGTGTTCGGGCTGTCCACACAGGATACCGCCTATCAGCGCGCCATGGTGGATCGGCTGCATGTGCCGTTTCCCGTCCTGTCCGACAGCGATCTCGCCCTGACACGGGCGCTCGACTTGCCATCAATGGATGTGGCGGGCCTGACGCTCATCAAGCGGCTTGCACTGATCGTCGACGACGCGACGATTACCCATGTGTTCTATCCGGTGTTTCCGCCGGACCGGAACGCGGGCGATGTGCTGGCCTGGCTTCAGGCCAATCCGCGTTAGTCCAGATAGTCCCGCACGCTGGCGAACACCGCCCTGAACATTTCGGGCGTCAGGACGCGCGTGTTCGTGTTGTAGCGGGAGCAGTGGTAGCTGTCGAAGAGCCGGATCGAGCCTGCCTGATGCTGCGCGCCATGGGTGAAGGGCGCATTCGCGGCGCGAACGCCAAGAGCCTTCAACGTCGTATCGTGCGCCACGCGGCCGAGCATGACGATGGCGCGCAGGCGCGGCATCTCGCCGATTGCTGTTGTCATGAAGCTGCGGCAGGTGTTGATCTCGGCAGGCAGCGGCTTGTTCTGCGGAGGAACGCAGCGCACGGCGTTGCTGATCCGGCAATCGACAAGCTCCAGCCCGTCATCGGGCCGGGCCTCGAAGACACCCCGGGCAAAGCCAAGCTCGATGAGCGTCCCGTAAAGAAGATCGCCGGCGAAATCGCCGGTGAAAGGCCGGCCGGTGCGGTTGGCGCCCTGAAGCCCGGGCGCGAGGCCGATAATCAGAAGCTGCGCGTCGACAGGTCCAAATGAAGGGACAGGCGCATTGAACCAATGCGGGTGCTGCGCGCGATTGGTGTCGCGATAGTCTTTCAGCCGGGGACAGAGCGGACAGTCCAGGGCCGGTTCGTTCGATTGCGCTGAAACGGAAAAAGAAGGGCCGGCGCTGTTGCGCCGGCTCGCTTTGGTTTTATCAATCGTCGAATTCGTCATCGCCTCTTGGCGCCATGGAGCTGGTCGTCGCGCGCTGCAGGAATTGCGGCGTGTGTTGACGGGGTTCACGCGGTTCGCGCGGCGCAGGGCGCTCGCTCGGATCGCGGCCAAGTTTGGACTGTAGCTGGATCAGGTCCGTAAAGACATCCGCCTGACGGCGCAATTCATCGGCGATCATCGGCGGCTGGCTTGCGATGGTGGAAATCACCGTCACCCGAACGCCGCGCCGCTGCACGGCTTCGACCAGCGAACGGAAATCGCCGTCGCCCGAGAACAGCACCATCTGGTCGATGTGTTCGGCCAGCTCCATGGCATCGACGGCAAGCTCGATATCCATGTTGCCCTTCACCTTGCGGCGGCCGGAGGCATCAATGAATTCCTTCGTCGCCTTGGTGACGACGGTGTAGCCATTGTAATCGAGCCAGTCGATCAGCGGCCTGATCGAGGAGTATTCCTGATCCTCGATGATGGCGGTGTAGTAGAAGGCGCGAACCAGAGTGCCACGGCTCTGAAACTCAAGGAGCAGCCGTTTATAATCTATGTCGAAACCAAGCGTCTTCGCTGTTGCGTAGAGGTTCGCGCCGTCAATAAACAGCGCGATCTTGTTCGTGGCAGAAGGCATCAGTTTTTTCTCGCATCGTTGTTATCGTATGTATTCTTGGCGCGTATCCATCACCGCGCATTCCCAGTCAGTTCAGTTGCAGTTGTTATTCGCCAGAAGGTTTAGAGACGATAAAGGATCGGAAATATCGGCTGCGGGCGCTGGCGTCCATGCAGCGGAACACTTCTGATGATGTAATGAAGCGATTTCTTGTCCATACGCTCTTTCGCGCCCCTTGGCCTGCTCCATTGGGGGTATCTGAAGCGGCCTTTTACCCGGCTTTTCAAAATTCGCGCTTGCGGAATAGCCCCGGTCGCTATACCTACCGCGCATAGCGACATTTTTCAGATCCAGACCCGGAGCGGCTGCCTATGGCGCGCGTCACTGTTGAAGATTGTATTGATAAGGTCGACAACCGGTTCGACCTCGTGCTGCTGGCCGCGCACCGTGCGCGGATGATTTCTTCAGGGTCGCCCCTGACCGTCGACCGCGATAATGACAAGAATCCGGTCGTTTCGCTACGCGAAATCGCCGATACGACCATTTCTCCCGAGGATTTGCGCGAGGAACTTGTGCATTCTTTGCAGAAATTCGTCGAAGTGGACGAGCCTGAGCCCGATACGGTTCCGCTGATCGGTTCGGCTGGCGCCTCCGTGGATGCCGATGACACCGAAGTCGCTGTCGAGCGCATGACGGAAGAAGAGCTGCTGAAGGGCTTGGAAGGCCTTGCTCCGCCCGAAGAGCAGCCGGAGGAAGACGAATAAGTCCGTTTCGGATCAGATTCCGGTGTTTGGCGCCGGATTTGCCGAAGGCCCGGGCGGTTCGTCCCGGGCCTTTGCATTTATTGACATTTTTAGGGTCTTCCTTGCGATAGTCATCGGACCGGCGATATTGTGAATGGCGGTTCCTTTTTCTGGGATCGAAGGCGAGGCGGACAGGCGAAATGGCGACCGGGCGGCGAAACCAGCCCCAAATGCAGGCGGCGACCGAGGCGGTCGCTGCGGTTCCATCTGCGCCGTCCGAGGGGACTGCCAGGAAGCCCGTCCGTACCAAGATGATGCGCCAGTACGACCTGGTGGACCGGGTCCGGGCCTACAATCCGAACACCGACGAAGACCTGCTCAACCGGGCCTATGTCTACGCCATGATGGCCCATGGCGAGCAGAAGCGCGCGTCCGGCGATCCTTATTTTTCGCACCCTCTCGAGGTGGCGGCGATCCTCACCAACCTGAAGCTGGACGACGCGACCATCGTAGCGGCGCTGCTGCACGACACGATCGAGGATACCGAGTCGACCCGGGCCGAGATCGACCAGATTTTCGGCCCGGAGATCGGTGCGCTTGTCGAGGGCCTGACCAAGCTCAAGCGGCTCGAACTGGTTTCGCGCGAGGCCAAGCAGGCCGAAAACCTGCGCAAGCTGCTGCTGGCGATTTCCGACGACGTGCGCGTGCTGCTGGTCAAGCTGGCAGACCGTCTGCACAACATGCGGACGATGGAGTTCATGCCGCCGGCCTCCCGCCGCCGGATCGCGGAGGAAACGCTCGATATCTATGCGCCGCTCGCCGGCCGCATGGGCATGCAGGAAATGCGCGAGGAACTGGAAGACCTCTCGTTCCGGATCATTGATCCGGATGCGCATGCCGTGGTTGTGCAGCGGCTCGATGCGCTCGAAGCGCGCGACAGGAACCTGATCGGCGAGATCGAGGCGCAACTGTCCGGCAAGCTCGCCAAGAATGGCGTCAACGCGCATGTGAAGGGCCGCCGCAAGCAGCCGTTTTCGATCTGGATGAAGATGGAGCGCAAGTCCGTCGGCTTCGAGCAGTTGTCCGACATCTTCGGCTTCCGCATCATCGTCAACAGCATCGCCGAGGTCTATCGCACCGTCGGCATCGTGCATACGACATGGCCGGTGGTGCCCGGACGTTTCAAGGATTACATCTCGACGCCGAAGCAGAACGATTATCGTTCGATCCACACCACGGTGATCGGTCCGGGCAAGCAGCGTGTCGAACTGCAAATTCGCACCGAGGAGATGGACCGGGTCAACGAATACGGCATCGCCGCGCATGCCTTCTACAAGGACGGCGTCGGGTCGCCGAACGAGCGTCTGGAAAGGGAATCAAACGCATTCGCGTGGCTCCGTCATACGGTGGAGGTGCTGTCGGAAAGCGCCAATCCGGAAGAATTCCTCGAACACACCAAGATGGAGCTGTTCCACGATCAGGTGTTCTGCTTCACCCCGAAGGGCAAGCTGATCGCGCTGCCGCGCCATGCGAATGTAATCGACTTCGCCTATGCCGTGCACACCGATGTTGGCAACAGCGCGGTCGGCTGCAAGATCAACGGCAAGTTCGCGCCGCTGTCGTCGGAGTTGCAGAACGGCGATGAGGTTGAAGTGCTGACCTCGCAGGCACAATCGGCGCCGCCGTCGGCGTGGGAATCTCTGGCTGTCACCGGCAAGGCGCGCGCCGCGATCCGGCGCGCAACCCGCACGGCGGTTCGCGATCAGTATGCCGGACTTGGCCGGCGCATTGTCGAGCGCCTGTTCATGCGCGCGAAGATTGTTTATGCGGACGATAAACTGAAAGGCGCGCTGCCGCGCCTGGCGCGCGCGTCCATTGATGATGTGATGGCGGCTGTCGGCCGTGGCGAAATGAAGGCCTCCGACGTCGCACGCGCGATGTATCCCGATTACAAGGAGGAGGCTCGCCTCAGCAGCAAGAAGATGGGCGCGGCAAGTCCGAAACCGGCAGGTGACGCCAGGGCATCGAGCGCGATTCCGATCCGCGGCATCAACAGCGATCTGCCGGTGAAGTTCGCGCCGAACGGCGGCGCCGTGCCGGGCGACCGTATTGTCGGCATCGTCACGCCGGGGGAGGGGATCACGATCTATCCGATCCAGTCGCCGGCGCTGAAGGACTTCGAGGAAGAACCTGAGCGCTGGCTCGATGTTCGCTGGGACACCGACGAGGCGGCGCCGCGTCGTTTTCCGGCACGGCTGCATGTGCAGAACGTCAACGAGCCGGGAAGCCTGGCGCAGGTGGCCTCAGTTATCGCCGAACATGACGGTAATATCGACAACATCAACATGAGCCGCCGCTCTCCGGATTTCACGGATCTGACCATTGATCTTGAGGTCTATGACCTGAAACACTTGAACGGTATTATCGCTCAGCTTCGCGCCAAGTCTGTCGTCGCCAGCGTCGATCGCATCAACGGCTAGTCATATCGTTCTTTCGGGTTGTGCTCATGTCCGTCATTCCGCCGCTGCGTCTCGGGGTCAATGTCGATCACGTGGCAACTCTCCGCAACGCGCGTGGCGGCCGGGTGCCGGACCCGGTGCGCGCGGCACTGCTGGCGATCGAAGCCGGAGCCGACGGCATCACCGCGCATCTGCGCGAGGACCGCCGCCATATCCGTGACGACGACATGAGGCGGCTGAAAGCGGAAATCTCCAGGCCGCTGAACTTTGAAATGGCCGCGACCGCCGAAATGCTGCAGATCGCGCTGGCGACAGTGCCGCATGCGGTATGTCTCGTGCCCGAGCGGCGCACCGAGGTGACTACCGAGGGCGGGCTGGACGTGGTCGGGCAGCGCGACGCGCTCGGCCCCTTCATCGCGCGGCTGAACGAGGCCGGCATCCGGGTGTCGCTGTTTATTGCCGCCGATCCGGCGCAGATCGAAATGGCGGCGAAGCTGAAATCGCCGGTGATCGAAATTCACACGGGTGCGTGGTGCGACGCTGTCACCGAGAAGCGTGCATCGCAGATCGAAATCGAATGGCAGAAGATCGTCGCGGGCGCGAAGCTGGCGAAGTCCGCCGGACTTGAGGTTCACGCCGGTCATGGCCTCGACTATGTGACAGCGGAGACGATCGCCGCTTTGCCGGAAATCGTCGAACTCAACATCGGGCATTTCATGATGGGCGAGGCGATGTTTGTCGGCCTGTCCCAGACCGTTCGGGACATGCGCGCGGCGATGGATCGCGGCCGCAAGACACTGCGGGCACACGCTTTATGATCATCGGCATCGGCTCCGACATTATCGACATCACCCGGATCGAAAAGGTGATCGGTCGTCACGGCGACCGGTTCATCGACCGCATTTTCACGGAAGCCGAGCGGGCCAAGGCCGAACGCCGGTCCAAAATGCCGAAATTGATCTGGGCGACCTATGCGAAGCGATTCGCCGCCAAGGAGGCTTGCTCGAAAGCCCTCGGCACTGGCATCCGGCGTGGGGTCTGGTGGCGGGACATGGGGGTAGTGAACCTGCCGGGCGGCCGTCCGACCATGAAACTGACCGGCGGGGCGCTGGCCCGGCTGGAATCCCTGCTTCCCGATGGCCACGAGGCCCGGATCGACCTCACCATCACCGATGACTGGCCGCTGGCCCAGGCCTTTGTCATCATTTCAGCGGTCCCGCTGCCGAAAGCCTGAGCCGGGCCCGATGGCGGGGTTCCGAGCCACTGAAAAATCTAAAATTCACTGGGCGGTCAGACCATTAGCAAGTTTTCATGAGGACGTTGATTGCACCCCCTGCGGCAACGGTCTAAAACGCGCGCGGGTGATTTGGCGGCGTCTTCGCCTCCTCCGGGTCTGCCAAGGTCCGGGGTTCGGGGCAGGAAAACCAGGATTCGAAAGAGCAGATGAGCGTGACAACCCCGGCCAAATCCGAAGGCGGCGTCGGCGAGACCGTCCGCGTCGTCATTCACGCGCTCATTATCGCGCTGGTGATCCGAACCTTCCTGTTTCAGCCCTTCAACATTCCGTCGGGCTCGATGAAGGCGACGCTGCTGGTCGGCGATTACCTGTTCGTCTCGAAATACTCCTACGGCTACAGCCACTATTCGATCCCGCTGTCGCCGCGGCTGTTTACCGGCCGCATCTTCGGCTCCGATCCTGAGCGGGGCGACATCGTTGTGTTCCGTCTGCCGAAGGACGACACCACCGATTACATCAAGCGCGTGATCGGGCTGCCGGGTGACCGCGTCCAGATGAAAGAGGGGCTGCTCTACATCAACGACAAACCGGTGCAGCGCGAACGCCTGCCGGATTTCGTCGGCGAGGATCCTTGCGGCTCCGACGCGACCGCACGGGTCAAGCAGTGGAAGGAAACACTGCCGAACGGCGTGGCCTACAAGACGCTGGATTGCGTCGATAACGGGTTCTACGACAACACCAATGTCTACACGGTGCCGCCCGGTCATTTCTTCATGATGGGCGACAACCGCGACAACTCCACCGACAGCCGCGTGCTGTCCGCCGTGGGTTATGTGCCGTCCGAAAACCTGATCGGCCGCGCGCAGATGATCTTCTTCTCCATTGCCGAGGGCGAACAGGCCTGGCAGTTCTGGCGTTGGCCGGTCTCGGTGCGCTGGAATCGCATCTTCTCCATTGTGCGATGAGCGGCGAACCCGCAATCGGCAAAACTCCACCGGTCACGGACGGCGCTGCGGACACCGGCGTCGTGGAAACAAAACCTGCGAAGAAGCCGCGCCGCCCGAGCGCGAAGGCGGCTGCCAAGATCATCGAGCAGCGGATTGGCCACACCTTTGCCGACCCCTCGCTGCTGGCGACGGCGTTTACGCATGTCTCGGCATTAAAATCCGCGCGCAGCCGCGCCGACAGCTATCAGCGGCTCGAGTTTCTCGGCGACCATGTGCTCGGCCTGATCGTGTCCGACATGCTCTACCGCGCGTTTCCGAAGGCGGACGAGGGCGAGTTGTCAAAGCGTCTTGCCGATCTGGTGCGGCGGGAAGCCTGCGCCGATGTTGCCAAGTCGCTTGGTCTCGATGAAGCGATCAAGCTCGGATCGGTGGGTGCGGGCGCGGGTGCGCGGCTGCGCAACTCGGTACTGGGTGATATCTGCGAGGCGGTGATCGGCGCGGTGTTCCTCGACGGTGGATATACAGCCGCCGCGGAATTCGTCGAGCGCAACTGGACCGAGCGGATGCGCAAGCCGGTGCGTCCGCTGCGCGATCCGAAAACGATTCTGCAGGAATGGGCGCAGGGCAAAGGCTTGCCGACTCCGGTCTATCGCGAGGTCGAGCGCACCGGACCGCATCACGATCCGCAGTTCAGGGTCGCTGTTGAATTGCCGGGATTGACTCCGGCGGAAGGCATCGGCGGCAGCAAGCGCGCCGCGGAAAAGCTCGCAGCGACAGCGCTGCTCAAGCAGGAAGGCGTAACAGGCGGCAATGATGCCTGACGAACAACACGAGAATTCAGCCAAGGAAACGCGCTGTGGCTTCGTCGCGCTGATCGGTGCGCCGAATGTCGGCAAGTCGACGCTGGTCAATGCGCTGGTTGGCTCCAAGGTCACCATCGTCTCGAAGAAAGTGCAGACCACGCGCGCCCTGATCCGCGGCATCGTGATCGAGGACAATGCGCAGATCATTCTGGTCGATACGCCCGGCATCTTCGCGCCGAAGCGCCGTCTCGACCGCGCCATGGTCTCGACTGCATGGAGCGGGGCGCACGATGCCGATCTTGTCTGCGTGCTGATTGACGCGCGCGCCGGCATTGACGATGAGGCCGACGCGATCCTGAGCAAGCTGGAGGCCGTCAACCATCCGAAAATTCTGGTTCTGAACAAGATCGACCTGGTGCCGCGCGAGAAACTGCTTGCGCTGGCGCAGAAGGCCAATGAGCGGCTGACATTCACGCAGACTTTCATGGTGTCGGCGCTCTCCGGCGATGGCGTCGATGACTTGCGCCGCGCGCTGGCGAAGGACGTTCCGCCCGGTCCGTTCCACTATCCCGAAGACCAGATGTCCGATGCCCCGATGCGGCAACTGGCGGCGGAAATCACCCGCGAGAAGATTTACCGTCATCTGCATCAGGAACTGCCGTATCAGTCCACGGTTGAGACGGATTCATGGCAGGACCGCAAGGACGGCTCGGTGCGGATCGAACAGACGATCTTTGTGGAGCGCGACAGCCAGCGGAAGATTGTGCTCGGCAAGGCCGGCGCGACCATCAAGGCGATCGGCGCGGACTCGCGCAAGGAACTCGCGGACATCGTCGGCCAGCCGGTCCATCTTTTCCTGTTTGTGAAGGTGCGTGACGGCTGGGGCGACGATCCGGAGCGTTATCGCGAAATGGGGCTGGAGTTTCCCAAAGAATGATCAGGACATGATCGAAAGATGACCGGGCCCGACGTCAAGGTGCCGACAAACATCTTCTATTTCGAGGTGCTGCTGTATCTGTCGCTGCTGATTGACGTGCTGTCGGCGGCGTTTCTCGATCGTCTCTCCGACGATCCTTCCGATTCAACCAAGCTGGCGGTCAACTTCATCGCAGTGATGATGACGCTCGGCTTCATGCAATTGATCTGGCTGGCGGCCCATCGGCGCAAGAACTGGGCTCGGATGGTTCTGCTGGTTGCGGCGGCGCTGTCGGTCGCCTCCATTGCCACGACGTTGAGCGAAGCCGGACTGCAGTTCAGCACCTTTGTCGACATCATCTCGACCGCGCTGACGGCGCTGGGGTTGTATTGCTCCTTCACCGGCGATGCGCAGGGCTGGTTCCAGCAACCGGAATAGGCCGTATCCGGCTGCGAGTTTGAGCAGAATCCTGTAAGCTGATGCCATGGAATGGACCGACGAGGGCATTGTGCTGGGCGTGCGGCGGCATGGCGAATCCAGCGCCATTGTCGAGCTGCTGACGCGCAGCCATGGCCGCCATCTCGGGCTGGTGCGTGGCGGGGCAGGGTCGCGGATGCGCCCGCTGCTGCAGCCGGGGAACACGGTGAGCGCGGTGTGGCGCGCGCGGCTCGATGAGCATCTCGGCTATTACGCCATCGAAGGAACGCGGCTGCGGGCGGCGACAATGTTCGGAACACCCCATGCGGTCTATGGCGTGACCCATCTGGCCTCGCTGGTCCGCCTGCTGCCTGAGCGCGATCCGCATGAAGACATCTACGAAATGCTGGAAGCCATTCTCGACGACTTCGACGATGCGCCTCTGGCCGGCGTGCAACTGGTCAAATTTGAACTCGCGATGCTGACCGAGCTTGGTTTCGGTCTCGACCTGTCGACCTGCGCCGCGAGCGGGACCATGCACGACCTGATTTATGTCTCGCCTAAATCGGGCGGTGCGGTGTCGCGTCAGGCCGGTGAACCGTGGCGCGACCGGCTGCTGCCGTTGCCGCCGTTCCTGCGCGAGAACGAGGACGGCGCCAATGGTTGGTCCGGGCAGGATATCGCGGACGGTTTCCGCCTGACCGGCATGTTCCTGCTGCGCAATGTGCTGGAGCCGCGCGGGCAGGGCCATTCGGATGCGCGCGAGGGTTTTATTGCAGCCGTGATCCGGCCGCGGGCGCGCGCCGCTGCGGAATAGATCGAAAAAGCTGCATTCCGCGTCTTAAAAACCGGCGAATCAGATGTTGTTCATCCGCCTGACAGGAGTTAACCCCTTTCCATGGGCAAGAGACTGATTCCACCGGAGCCAATGGACATTCAGGAGGTCGCACTCCGCGAGGCGCTCGAGGAGCGCTATCTCGCCTATGCGCTCTCGACCATCATGCACCGCGCGTTGCCGGATGCGCGCGACGGCCTCAAGCCGGTTCACCGGCGCATCCTCTACGGCATGCGCCTCTTGCGGCTCGATCCCGGCACGCCGTTCAAGAAGTCGGCCAAGATCGTCGGCGACGTGATGGGCTCGTTCCATCCGCACGGCGACCAGTCGATTTACGACGCGCTGGTGCGCCTCGCGCAGGATTTCGCCTCGCGCTATCCGCTGGTGGACGGACAGGGCAACTTCGGCAACATCGACGGCGACAACGCGGCGGCCTATCGCTACACCGAAGCACGCATGACGGAAGTCGCGCGGCTGCTTCTCGAAGGCATCGACGAGGACGCCGTTGAGTTTCGCCCGAACTACGACGGCCAGTCGAAAGAGCCGTTCGTGCTGCCGGGCGCGTTCCCGAACCTGTTGGCGAATGGCGCGCAGGGCATCGCCGTCGGCATGGCCACCTCGATTCCGCCGCACAACGCAGCGGAGCTGTGCGATGCCGCGCTGCATCTGATCGACAAGCCGAACACGAAATCGAGCGGCCTGCTGCGTTACGTCAGGGGTCCGGATTTTCCGACCGGCGGCATCGTCGTCGATTCCAAGGAAAGCATCACTGAAGCCTATATGACCGGCCGCGGCTCGTTCCGTGTCCGTGCCAAGTGGCATCAGGAAGAAGGTGCACGCGGTACCTGGAATATCGTCGTCACCGAAATTCCGTGGCTGGTGCAGAAGTCGCGCCTGATCGAGCGGATCGCCGAGCTGCTCAACGAGAAGAAGCTGCTGCTGGTTGGCGACATCCGCGATGAGTCGGCGGAAGACGTGCGCGTCGTCATCGAGCCGAAGTCGAAGAACGTCGATCCCGAAGTGCTGATGGAAACGCTGTTCAAGCAGACCGAGCTTGAAAGCAAGATTCCGCTCAACCTCAACGTGCTGGTGAAGGGCCGTATCCCGAAGGTGCTCGGTCTTGCCGAGTGCCTGCGCGAATGGCTCGACCATCTGCGCGACGTTCTGATCCGGCGCTCCAACTTCCGCAAGAACCAGATCGAGCATCGCCTCGAAGTTCTCGGCGGTTATCTGATCGCCTATCTGAACCTCGACAAGGTGATCAAGATCATCCGCACCGAGGACGAGCCGAAGCCGGTCCTGATCAAGACGTTCAAGCTCACCGATCTTCAGGCCGACTCCATCCTCAACATGCGCCTGCGCAACTTGCGCAAGCTCGAGGAAATGGAAATCCGCGGCGAGGACAAGGATCTTCGCAACGAGTTGAAAGGCATCAAGGCCGTTCTCGCCTCCGAGGAAGAGCAGTGGAAGAAGGTCGGCGAGCAGGTCCGCAAGGTCCGCGACACCTTCGGACCGAAGACGCCGCTCGGCAAGCGCCGCACCCAGTTCGCCGACGCGCCGGAGCACGATCTCGCCGCCATCGAGGAAGCGCTCATCGAGCGCGAGCCGATCACGGTCGTGGTCTCCGACAAGGGCTGGGTTCGTACACTCAAGGGCCATGTCGAGGACCTGTCGAACCTCGCATTCAAGACCGACGACAGCATGGGCTTCTCGTTCTACGCCGAGAGCACCTCCAAGCTGACGCTGTTCGCCAGCAACGGGCGGTTCTACACGCTCGATGCGCAGAAGCTGCCGGGCGGACGCGGCCATGGCGATCCGATCCGGATGACCATCGACATGGAAGGCGATGCCGACATCGTTTCGATGTTCGTGCAGAAGGGCGGGCGCAAGTTCCTGGTCGCGAGCAGCGACGGGCAGGGCTTCGTCGTCAATGAAGACGATTGCGTCGCCAACACCCGCAAGGGCAAGCAGGTGCTGAACGTCACCGCGCCGAACCGCGCCGCCGCGATCGCGACAGTCACCGGCGACACCGTCGCGGTGATGGGGCAGAACCACAAGATGGTGATCTTCCCGCTGGAGCAGGTGCCGGAAATGGCGCGTGGTCGTGGCGTGCGGTTGCAGCGCTACAAGGAAAAGGGGCTGTCCGACATCATGACCTTCACCGCGAAGGACGGCATGACGTGGAAGGATAGCGCCGGCCGCGAGCAGAGCATGTCGTGGAAGGACCTTGCGGACTGGCGCGGCAACCGCGCCGATGCGGGCCGTCTCGCCAATGGCTTCCCTAAATCCAACAAGTTCGGCAAGGTGATCGAGTAGGTTCCTTTACCTCTCTCCGTTTTACGGGGAGAGGGATTACATTCTCTCTGACGCGCTTATCATACAGAGAATGTTTTCATGGTCCGCTATAACGAAATCCGCAAAGGCGAAGTCGCCGTCGAGCCGCCGCCGCCGACCGACGCCGGACTTGTGTTCATCGGCCGCATCCACACGCCATGGACTGACAGGATGATGACGCCGCGGCAGGGCCGTCACGACGGGCCTGTGTGCCGGATCGAGATTTTCGAGCCGTGGGTGCCCGCGCTCAAGGGACTCGACAAGTTTACGCAGGTCGAAGTGATCTACTGGCTGCATCAGTCGCGCCGCGATCTGATCCTGCAGAGCCCCGCCAGCGACACCAACACCCATGGCACGTTCTCGCTGCGCTCGCCGGTGCGCCCCAATCCGCTCGGCACGTCCGTTGCCAAACTCGTCGGCATCGAAGGCAATATCGTTCTGGTGCGCGGCCTCGATTGTCTCGATGGCACGCCGCTGGTCGATCTGAAGCCCGACCGCTGCCAGTTCACGCCGGTTGCGCCGCCGCAGCCGGGCGACTTCGAGACAAGCTGAACTGGCTGTTGAATCCTCAACTCAGCCGGTGACGGCGATGGCCTCGATCTCGATCAGCCATTCCGGCGCCGCGAGAGCAGAGACACCGACAAGCGTGCTGGCAGGCGGCGGCATGTTCGCGAAAAACGGCGTCCGCGCCTTTGCGATGATTGCGCGGTGTTCGGGCCGGTAGCCGACCACATAGGTGGTGATTTTCGCCACGTCCGCGAATGTCGCGTTGGCTGCGGCGAGAGCCAGGCCGATGTTTTTCATCACTTGCGTTGTCTGCGCGGAAAGATCGCCGGCGCCGACAATCGCACCTTTCTCGTCCAGCGCGACCTGCCCGGAGATGTAGATCGTGCGCGCCCCTGATGCCACGACGACCTGAGAGTAGGCCGGGTTCTGGAAGAGTCCTGTCGGCTGCGGTTGTTCGAGTTTTGTCATGGGTCGTTGCCTCCATTATCTTGAGCACCTTCTTACAGGACAGGATTGATACCCCGATGTCATTTCGTCGTCGGGCCGGGTTGCTGTTGCAAATCACTTGCAACTAGGGTGGCGCGTGTGCATATTGGCGGTATGGACGCACGATCTCCGTCAATGCCGCCTGACCAGGCCGCCACCCCGCCTGAGCCGGGGGGATGGCGTTCGGCCCGTGGCGAGCCCTCGCTGGCGGATATGTTCGGCTCGGTCCGGGTGGCCAAGGGCGGCTCGTTCTGGCGCAAGCTGGTCGCGTTTCTGGGGCCGGGTTACCTCGTCGCGGTCGGCTACATGGACCCCGGCAACTGGGCGACCTCGCTCGCGGGCGGCTCCAGGTTCGGCTACGCGCTGCTCGCCGTCGCGCTGATTTCCAACATCATGGCCATTGTGCTGCAGGCCTTGTGCGCGCGGCTCGGCGTCGGCTCCGGCCGTGACCTCGCGCAGGCTTGCCGCGATGCCTATCCGAAGTGGGTGTCGTGGCCCCTCTGGCTGCTGGCGGAAATCGCCATCAGCGCGACCGACCTCGCGGAAATCATCGGCACGGCCATTGGCCTCAACCTGCTGTTCGGCATTCCGCTCGAAATCGGCGTGCTGATCACGGCCGCCGACGTGTTTCTCATTTTGGCATTGCAGGCGATCGGCTTCCGCTGGATCGAGGCGTTCGTGGTCGCCTTGCTCGGCGTGATCGCGGCGTGCTTCGCGGTGCAGATAGCGATGGCCGATCCGGACTGGGGGCAGGTGATCCGCGGCTTCGCGCCGACGGTCGATATCGTCGCCAACCGCGACATGCTTTATCTCGCGCTCGGCATTCTCGGCGCGACGGTGATGCCGCACAATCTCTATCTGCATTCCGGCCTTGTGCAGACGCGCGGCTATGGCGACTCTGTTCCGGAAAAGAAGGAAGCGATCACGCTCGCCACCATCGATTCCACCATCGCGCTGTGTCTTGCGCTGCTGATCAACGCCTCGATCCTGATTCTTGCGGCGGCGACCTTCCACAAGGCGGGCAAGACCGATGTCGCCGAACTCGATCAGGCGCACACGCTGCTGTCCCCGATGCTTGGATCATCGATCGCGCCGACGCTGTTCGGCATCGCGCTGCTTTGTTGCGGACTGAATTCGACCGTCACGGCCACGCTGTCCGGCCAGATCGTGATGGAAGGGTTCATCAACATCAAGATCGCGCCGTGGCTGCGGCGTCTTGTGACGCGCATGATCGCCATCGTGCCGGCGGCCATCGTGACGATCTGGTACGGCGAGAAGGGCACCGCGCAACTGCTCATTTTCAGTCAGGTGGTGCTGAGCCTGCAGTTGCCGTTCGCCATCATTCCACTGGTGATGTTCACCGCGAGCAAGGCGAAGATGGGGACGTTCGTCGCGCCGCGCTGGCTCACGTTCATTGCGGCGATTATCGCGGCGGTGGTGGTCGCGCTCAACATCAAGCTGCTGATTGATTTCGTGACGGGCTGATCTCAAGGGCGCCGGGGAATGGCATCAAGAGTTTTGAAGCGCTCCCGCGTGATCCTCCAGCCGGGTCGTCCCCGCCAACGTGTCCGGCTTTGCCGGGCCGATGACAGGCTCCAGCGGGGACCCATACTCCCTGAGCCATCGATGTTGTCGCGATAGCGGGACAACTCTTTCCTTCGTCATCATAACCCTTGGTGGTTATGGGTCCCCGCCTTCGCGGGGACGACGATTGAGTGTGATGCGACGGCGCGCGCCACGTCAGGTTTCCGATTCAATTTTCAAACAGCCACTTTCGTTTGCGCATGCGACGTTGTGCTCGCGCATCGCGCGAGGGGAGCTGTCGTTGTGCCCCGTCACAAATGAGGGGCGTGGCGCGCCGGGAGGCGCAATGGGTGGTGTTCGCTTCCCTCGGCGAGAAGGAAGCGCGTCGCCTCTCGGCGCGCCGCAGACAAGTTTGCGCAGTCTGCGCAAGCTGGACTGCTATTTCGCGGCGATTTTGGGCGAGGGGAGCGCTCTTCCGGGACAGGACAGACGCTTTCACGCCCCGATCCGGCGGCTTTCGCCGCGTTCGTGCCTGTCCGCGTCCAGCCATTGAAGGCAGAGCCACGTAGTTGGCCCGGGCGCTGACCCCAGCCTCCCGGGCGCA